>Ga0209755_10000216_pt1 | contig 113225 bp, 99 predicted proteins | sample TergutCo191P1_FD_187301 | JGI IMG/M metagenome (GOLD analysis project Ga0209755, IMG submission 187301) | Cornitermes sp. P1 segment gut microbial communities from Petit-Saut dam, French Guiana - Co191P1 (SPAdes) (version 2) | ecosystem: Host-associated > Arthropoda: Insects > Digestive system...
GTTTAAGATCCACAGCCTGTGTTTTTATTATATTTATAAGTCCTTTAATTTTATCTACGGTAACATTAAGAGCGCGTCCAATAATACCGATTTCATCATTGCCTTTCGCTTCAACAGATTTTGTAAAATCTCCGTTGCCGATAAACGTGAAAACATTCTCCATTAATTTTAGAGGCGCCGTTATAGATCTGGACACAAAAATAATTATTACTGTAATAACGCCAAGAATCACAAAACCAAGCACAATTAAAACAGTCATCATGCGGTAAACGCCTGCCATTACAGTCGCTTCAGGCACAATGGTAACAGCGCTCCACGGCACTTCGCAGTTACCGATATTAAACGGATAAGTTACAGTAAGCACCCTGGCATTTTGTTCTTTTGAAAAAATTGTTTCATCAAATACAGTGCCGTCGTGTAACGCTTTCAGCAGGACATTCATCCGATCTCCGTACATATCAGCCGAAACCTCCCGTAGGTTTTTTCCAACCTTATTGGGGTTAAAAGAAGCAAGCACCATTCCTTGAGGACTGTACAAGCCGGCAAATCCTGTTCCAAAAGGTTTTATTACGCCTATCATTTCTTGAATTTCAACCAGTTGAAGGTCTACTCCGGCTACGCCGATTACCTTCCTGTTGCGGATAATCGGAACAGTAACGCTTGTAACTAAAAGCTGTTCATCGCCGAACCAGTCAAGGTAAGGCTCTATGACATATTCCTTTCCTGATCTGAAAGAAGAATGATACCATTCACCCGCATCACCCGGATCGTCATAATCATTCGCAAATTGAAGCTGTATATTGCCGCGATCATTGGTATAAAAACTTAAAAACCTTCCTGTGTGGTCGGTTCCCGGAGTATTTACATAACGCGCGTCAAGACCGTCAAGCTCGTTAGGTTCAAAAACAGCCCAAACGCCGACGAACCCCGGATTCTCTTCAATCAGGGTATGCAGCATATAATTGACCAAATCACGCCTTCCTTCAGGAGCGACTACATCGTGAATATCAGCTACAAACATGGAAAAAGCCCTGATTTCATCAAAAGGGACTTCCAAAAACGCCTTAATGGCGCCAGCTGTTACAGCCGTGATATTTTGGGCATTATCATCTGAAATAGACGTAATTGAACTTGATGCGATCATAGATGCGGCAATAGTCAAACCGCCGATACCAACCAGATTAACCAATGAAATAATGAGAATTAGCTTCATTCCGATCTTCATAGTATTCCTCCAAGCATAATTATATAGTCACAATTGTAAAAAAATCAAATTTACATTCACGATTTTTTCAAAAATATATAAAAATGCTATACTAATCTAATAAATCAATCTGATGCTTTTGTCAATAGCCTGCAATTTTATCAATAAAATAGGGCTGATTGACACTTAACAACAATAAGCGTCAAACCAGCCCTAATTCTGCTCTGTTTGCAATGTGTTATTGAAGTAACGACAATACCGACATTGCTTTCTGATTCGCCTGCGCCAGCATTGCGGTTCCTGCCTGACTCAGGATTTGATCCCTTACAAAGCCGACCATCTGTTTTGCCATATCCGCGTCTCTTATTCTGGATTCAGCCGCCTGTGTGTTTTCGGCGCCGATGTCGAGGCCGCGGACTGTGTGTTCAAGGCGGTTTTGGTACGCGCCAAGGTCTGCCCTCTGCTTGTTGATCTTCTTCAGCGCCGCGTCGATTGTGCCGATTGTTCTGTTCGCGTCATCCGGGTTTTCAAGGCTTATGAAGGTTTCGTCGATGTTGCGGATTCCCAGTCCTTTGGAAGTCATGGTGCCGACAAAAACCTGCGTTCTTTGATCCATGTTCGCGCCGATGTGCAGCCACATTGAACCTGTAACAGCGTTTTCGCCTGTCGTGCGGGCAAAGCGTCCTGTCATCATGTTCATGCCGTTAAACTGGGCATGGCTTGCGATCCTGTCGATTTCATCAACAAGAGCGGAAACTTCAACCTGGATGTACATTCTGTCTTCGTCGCTGTAGATGCCGTTTGACGCTTGAACAGCCAATTCCCTGAGACGCTGAAGAATATCCTGCGATTCCTGCAGATATCCTTCCGTAACCTGGATGAAAGAGATGCCGTTCTGTGCGTTGGTTGATGCCTGGTTAAGGCCGCGGATTTGGGCGCGCATTTTCTCTGAAACTGCGAGACCCGATGCATCGTCGCCGGCTCTGTTGATCCGGAGACCCGAGGAAAGTTTTTCCATTCCTTTGCTGAGGTAATCCTGAGTTACCTTGAGGGACCTGTCAGCGAACATTGCGCTGAGGTTGTGATTGATGATCATATCATCCTCCATGAATTGCGGGGCAGAAGCATCCATGCTTCTGTTATAAAAACCCATCCGGGCTTTTACTTATCAGACTCTGTTTGCCGGTTACTATTCATAATGTTTTTGCCTGATAATTTATTTTCGGCAAATGGCAAAAAACTTTAACAATTTTTTTATTTTTTTCTCATTTTTTTATATTTTATAAAAAGGCTGATGTTACGAAATATTGTAATATTTTAAGAGGTGACTGACACCATATATTTATACTTAAGAATAATAAACCATGGGGAGCATGACACTGCCAATGGTATATAATTAACCATGATTGTCAGTGTTTCGCGGCGGTGCGATATTCCCAGATTCAGGTTTGACTGGTTCATGGAGAGGTTAAATGAAGGTTTTGTCGAGACGGCAAACCCTTACAACCCTAAGCAAATAAAGCGCGTCTCGCTGCTTAAAGATGATGTTGACGCCTTTGTTTTTTGGACAAGAGATCCGCGGCATATTTTAGTAAATGCCGATGAATTGACGCAGAGAGGTTACCCCTTCTATGTGATGGTTTCTGTAACCGGTTACCCGGATGCGCTGGAACCGAATCAGGCGTCTGTGCCGGAAGTTTTAAAATCGATGAAAGAGCTGTCAAAAAAAATAGGGCAGGAGAGGGTAATCTGGCGCTACGATCCGATTATTTTAACAGACATTACAAACGATGAATTTCATTGCCGTAATTTTAAGGAACTCTCGCAAAATTTATCCGGTTATGTTAAACGGGTTATTATCAGCATTTACGATGAATACCCAAAAGCAGTTAAGCGTCTCAGCGAGCTTGAAAATGAAGGTGAATTAAAATTATTAAAAATGAACTTTGACGATCTTTACGGAAACTTAATAGACTTTAAAGAAAGCGCGTTAAAAGCAAATATGGAAATACAGAGCTGCGCCGAAAAAGAAGATATGTCTTCCATTGGAATTAAACCCGGCGCGTGTATCGATTCATTGTTACTAGAAAATATCTGCGGTTTGGAAATTAAAGGAAAGGATAGTAACCAGCGGCCTAATTGCCTGTGCTGTAAGAGCATAGACATCGGCGCGTACAAAACCTGCGAAGCGAATTGTGTTTATTGCTATGCGCGCTGACGCCTAACCTCATAAAGCAAAATTCCTGCCGCTACCGACACATTCAATGAATCAATTCTGCCTGACGATGGTATCCCGATAAAACCGTCGCAGGTTTCGCGTAACAATCTTGAAATGCCCGCTCCTTCGCTTCCAAGAATTAACGCTGTTCTGCCGCTTAGATCTTTCTTGTAAACCGGATCTCCCTCCATGTCGGCGCCGTAAATCCAAAATCCCGCTTCTTTTAGGTCTTCGCATCCGCGCACAAGGTTAGGCGTTTCCGCCTGCGCAACCCAAGAGACTGCGCCTGCTGATGTTTGCGAAATTATCGCGGCGTGTTTCGCGTTTCTGCGGTTTCGGCTAACGACAAGATCAACGGCAAACTGATCGCAGCAGCGAAGAATCGCGCCGTAGTTATGTGGGTCGGTTATTTCGTCAAGGACTAGTACAAGCGCGTCCTTTCGCTCTCCAAGATTGGAAATAAATGTATCAAGACTGATGTCCGCTTTTCCGCTGTCGTCTTCAACATGAAGGGCGATACCGCGGTTGTCGGGCGCGAGACCGTCAAGTTCAAATGTGCCGGTTCTTTCAAGGCGGATCTTATTGTTAACCGCGAGAGTTACAATTTCTTTCGCGCGCGGACCTGCTTTCGCGACAAGCAAAGGGCCGCAGGGGTTACCGGATTTTATTCTTTCTTCAATGGCATGAAAGCCTGTTAGGTATGTCATGTTTCAGGCTGTGTTTCGGTTTTTTCTTCGTCCGTTTTTTTCGCCCGGACAGATCTTTTCGATCCTATCAATATTGAAATCGGTTCCATTATCGGAATATTTTCGCATACAATCTTAATGATTACCGTCATTGGGACTGCGAGAACCATGCCTGCAAACCCCCAGATATAACCCCAGATTGACAGTGAAACAAGAATGATAAGCGGAGAAATCCCGACATTATCGCCGATAATTTTCGGATCGAAAATATTACAAAGCATATTTACAAATAAAATTATTATAACAATCAATATTACGGGGCCGGGCTCAGGCCAGAATTGAACCAGGGCAAACAGCGAAATGCCAACGCCTGCGGCAATACTACCGAGTGTAGGAATAAAGTTTAATAAAAATTGAATAATACCCCAGACAATTGCGAATTCCAGTCCTATAAAATGAAAAGCTACGGCAAAAATTATGCCGTTGGCAAGCGATATAAAAAACTTTGCCGTCAGGTATCGCGAAATTTTAGAGATGATTTCATTTCCCATGCTGTCAATGCGTCCAAGACGATCTTCAAAAGCCGCGGTTAGTTTTTCTCTGAAGAAGTTAGCTTCTAATAAAATAAACACTACAAATAAAACTACTAATACAGCGCTGGAAGCGAATTTTACAGAGCTATTAGAAAACGAAATTGTAAAATTGCGCACAAAAGAGCGTATTCCTTCCTGCCCCCATAAATTTTGCCAGAAACTCAATTCTTCATCGTTCGGAAGATCGAATAATCTTGCTATCCATTTGTATACATCTCCAAAACGCGGCCCGTATTTTTCAGGAAGCTGCTCAACTATCATTTTCCCGGATGTAAATAAAACTATTCCAAAAAGATACATACCGGCGATAATTATTACAATAACCAAAAGAATCGATAAGATACGCGGACATCGAATTTTATCAAGCCCCAAAATTATCGGAAACATAACAAGAGCAAGCAATATTGCGATTGTAAAGGGGAGAATAACCGAAGAAGCGATTTTTAATACCGCTGCGGCGACAATAATACAGAGAAAAACCATGAGAAAGAAGACATATCGACCGGAATTGAAAGTTTTAATACTTTGATTCATATATGTATTATGTCATAAATAACGCAATTGAGCAATAAACAGCTTGACCATATACCATATTATTACTATGTTAGTAATAACTGATGATACGGTTTAGATGAATTCTGCAGTTATTGATATCAATAATCATCTACACAATCAGGCATCTCATTGTTTACAGCTGCGTATAGTCAGCGGCTCCCCGGGTTTCCTCACCTCCTTTTCCCGGGGGGTTTTTTTTGGTATTTTATGCATATATATATGATTGCATTATAAAACCCCGCATGAGCGGGGTTTTTATTTTTTGCTTTAAAGCTGGAATCTTGTTCCGAATGTAGCGCCGTAATTTTTGCTTATAAAGTCGTACATTGCAGTTAAATCAAATCTGACAAAGGGCACATTGATCGAAAACCCTCCGAAAACCCTGAAGCTCCAGCCAGTCACTTCACTGCTATATTCGATGCCATTCGCTGTAATACCGGTTAGACCCAGTTCTCTCAATTCATCCATGATTGCGCTGTCGCTGAGATCGATTTCATCTCCATCAACTTTTATCTTGGTTCTTGCTGTTAATCCGTATCCTGCGGTTGACCATGCGTGAGTTGCGCCGATACCGACATACGGAGTTAAAACAAGCACTTTTACTGAAGCTTGCGCTTTAATGTCCAGCGATTTTGTTTCCCACTGAAGATTCAAACCGGGCGCCGGCAGCTCCAGCGAATGACCGGCGAAATTAAGATCAAAACTGGCTGCTCCCGGCACCGGTAATGATATTCCTCCTTTCATGTAGTTAAAGCCTGCGCCGACTGAAACTTTAAAAGGAGACGTTTTTTTCTTGCCTAACACTACATAACGAAGATCCGCGCCGACAAGCAAATAGTTCATTGTAATATCGATATCACCTAACTTTAATGAATCCCAGAATTCTTCCTTTAAATCTAATATTCCGAATTTTACGCCGATGTCGAAGGGAAGAATAATGCCTCCCACTCTGGCTTCTACGGTATAACCCGGCAGAGGAAATCCGCCCCAGTTAAATCCTGCAGGCAGTGAAACATTAAATTTATCCAGCAAGGTATTAATTGAGCCGAATTCCATGGTGGTAAACCCTGTCGAAAAACCGACGCCGAAATGAGGCGGCAGAGCAAGGAGCTGTCCGATATGAGCGTCCGACCAATTTAATCCCATTGTCGAATTAAAAGGCAGTGAACCAGCCATAGAATCAACAAACTTATTTGCTGTCGTTTGAATTTCGCTGAGATCGAGAGAAAAGACAGGCGTAGCAGTTAATATAAATATCACATTTAATATAACTATAATTTTTCCAAAACTTCGCATAATATATCTCCTGAATACGGTAACAATTTCAACTCTATAAAGAATTATAACTTAAATATAGTAAAAAATCTTGATTTTGTGCGGCAAAGCATTGACAAATTACCCTTATTATGACAAATTTTTATAAAATGTCAATTTGGAGAGCTGGGATGGATAAAACTCTGCCTTTAATGCTGAGAGCGAGGGCCAAGGAAAACCCGGAAATTATAATACAATATTACAAAGATAAAGACGGGAAATACCGATCGGTTACCTACCGGCAATTTTTTGAGGATGTATGTTACATAGCTTCCGGTCTTATAGAGCTGGGCGTAAAACGCGGCGATAAAGTTGGATTGATTGCTGACAACCGCCAGGAATGGATGGTAACCGATTTTGGCATAATGTCTATGGGAGCTGTTGATGTTCCGCGCGGATGCGATGTTACAACTCAGGAACTAACTTATATATTAAGTTTTACAGAGTGCGCGGTTGTTTTCGCGGAAAATCAAAAACAGGTTGAAAAAATACTTTCCTGTAAATCAAATATTCCTTTATTAAAAACATTAATTTCATTTGATCCTGTAGACGGCGAAGTTGAGCGCGGCGCCGAGGCTCAGGGCGTTAACATACTTTATTTTGATAGTTTGGCGGCGATTGGAAAGAAGCGCGAAAATCTTCATGTTGGCAGTACAGAAGCGGAAATGGAAAAAGGTGACAGTGAAGATCTTGCGACAATTATTTTTACTTCCGGCACCACAGGCGAGCCGAAAGGCGTAATGCTTTTACACAGGAATTTTCTTTGTCAGCTTCCGCATTTTATTTTGATCTTTGAATTAAAGCCCGGCGATATTTGGCTTTCCATGCTGCCTGTCTGGCATGTATATGAACGTCTCATGGAATACGCGATTTTTTATCACACAACAAGCATTGCGTATTCAAAACCGATTGGTTCCATATTGATGGAAGATATGCAGGCAATCCGTCCGCACTGGATGGTGAGCGTTCCGCGCGTTTGGGAAGCGATCATGGACGGCATTAACCGGAAAGTAAAAGCTCAAGGAGCGCTTGTAAAAAAATTATTCGATCTTACGGTCGCTATATCAATGATGTTCACTCATTTTAAAGATTTAACTTTCCATCTTCTGCCCGATTTTCACGGACGTTTCCGCGCGCTGGATTCCGTTATGGGATTTTTTCCGTGGCTTCTGCTTCTTCCTATTCGCGGATTATTTTACGTAACAATTTATTATAAAATTAAGCGCGTGTTCGGCGGACGTTTTAAAGCCGGCATTTCAGGCGGCGGCTCTCTTCCGTCGAAAGCGGACTTGTTTTTTAACTCGATTGGCATAAGGCTACAGGAAGGTTACGGTTTAACGGAAACCGCTCCTTTAGTTTCTGTGCGTCAATACAAACGCTCGCGCCGCGGAACTATCGGACAGGTATTGCCTAATACAGAAGTAAAAATTATTGACAAAAAAGGCAAAGAAATTCCGCCGGGGCGAAATGGGATAATTTTTGTAAAAGGCAATCAAGTAATGAAAGGTTATTATAAAAAACCAGACCTGACAACGGCTGTTCTTGACGCGGAAGGCTGGTTTAACACCGGCGATATAGGCATGCTTACCCATAACAACGAGTTGCGCATAACAGGCAGAGAGAAAGATACAATTGTTTTACGGGGCGGCGAAAATGTTGAGCCGGTTCCGATCGAATGTAAATTAAGGGAAAGTCCGTACATTCTGCAGTGTATGGTAGCGGGACAGGATCAAAAATATCTTGCGGCTCTTATTATTCCCATACAGCAGGCAATCATGGACTTTGCCGAAGAAAATTCGATTCCGATTGTCGATTACGAACTTTTGCTGCAGCAGCCTGAAATCAATGAATTGATTTCCAGCGAAATTTCTGAATATGTAAGCTCAAAAAATGGATTTAAGTCATACGAGAAAATTAATAAATTTGTCCTTTCTGCAAGGCCGTTTGAAGCAGGAAAAGAATTATCCGGCAAAGGCGAACTTCTGCGTCATAAGATAATGGAAATTTACGGTAAAGAAGTTCATAAGCTGTTCAAAGGATAAATTTGCAATAACACGCGATACTCCTCATACTTGACCATAGCGCGCGCTGCGTATACCATTAACTGTCTGCGTCAGGAACCGTGCGAGTATGCGCCGCCTAACCCCGCCAGGTTCGGAAGGAAGCAACGGTAAGCGGATGCCTGCTGCGCCGCGGCCCTCCTGGCGCAGGCTTTTCTATAAATTAATTAAATGCTATGCTGTCAATATGGCGTTTTCCGGGTACGAGGTTACAGCTTCCAAATACAGACCAAAAACTTTTGACGAATTAGCAGGGCAGGAATTTGTCGTTTCTACTCTTAAGAATTCGCTTGTAAGCGGACATATCGCGCATGCGTATCTTTTTTCCGGCCCCAGAGGCTGCGGAAAAACCAGCGCCGCCCGTATTCTGGCTCGTTCGCTCAATTGCGAAAAAGGCCCCGAAGCAGGTCCGTGCTCCGGAGAAAATGAACTCTGTGATAACTGCCGCGCTATAAGCCAGGGCGCAAGCATGGATGTAATTGAAATTGACGGCGCGTCCAATAATAAAGTTGATGAAGCGCGCCAGATAATCGACGAAGTTCTTTTTCCGCCGCAGGCAGGCCGCTACAAAGTTTATATTATTGACGAAGTGCACATGCTTACCAATCAGGCGTTTAACGCGCTTTTAAAAACTATCGAGGAGCCGCCGCCGTACATTGTTTTTATTTTTGCGACAACGGAACTTCATAAAGTTCCCGCGACGATTAAAAGCCGGTGCCAGCAGTTTAATTTCAGATTGATACCGATAGAAACGATTCAGGGAATACTTAAAAAAATCTGCGCCGAAAAAAATATCGAAGCCGAAGATGACGCCCTGTTTTGGATTGCCAGAGAATCAACCGGCAGTATGCGCGACGCTTTCACTCTTTTTGATCAAATCGCCTCTTTTTCCGCAGGCAGTATTCGCAGCGAACTAATCCGCGAAAAACTCGGCATTACCGGTCTTGAAAAACTCAACGCTCTTGCGCAAGCATGCGCCGAAAATGACGCGCCATCCGCTTTCGCGCTGACGGATGAAATTCTCGGCAGCGGCGTCGCTCTTGAACAATTTGTTATTGATCTTGCCGGATTTTACCGCAGTCTGTTACTCATTAAAAACGGCGTTACAAGGGAGTCCATTCTGGGTTACCGTCCGGCTTTATTCTGCGCGAAAGCGCTTGAAACCTACGATTCAATCCGTATTGAACAGGCGCTGGACATTCTGCTGGAATGTTACCGCAATATCCGTTATTCGATATCTCCGCGCTTCGAACTGGAAACCGCTGTTTCAAAATTAACATGGTTAAATAAATGGGTATCTCCTTCGGAACTTAAAGAAGCTGTTGATAAGGCGCGGGCCGCTTTAACCGCGGGAGGCTCTTCCGGCGGCGGTTCCGCGCAAACCGCGGATTATAAAAATATTACCGCGTCCGCTCCGCGAACTGAAACACCGGCGCCGCGCGCTGCCTCCGCTCCGCGCAACGGCGAAGAGCGTTCGTTAATAGACGAGTTTCAGCGCAGAATTGCGGGGAAAGACAAAACGCTTTCGGATGAAGCTGCCGCAGATGACGCGGATGTTCCTATGTGGGACAGCGTTCGCAGCGCTCGAAAAGAAGAAAAAGAAAACCCTCCGCAGGTAGAAAATGTGCTTTCAAAAATTCCAGGAACGGTTGTTGAATAAAACGGAGCAGATATGAATATTAATCCATTCGATCTTTTAAAAAACGCGCAAAAAATTCAAGAGCAGATGAACGGCTTTCAGGATAAACTCGCGGATATTTCCGCAACAGGAGCCGCTGGCGGCGGACTTGTCGAAATAGAAATCAGCGGAAAGCTGGAATTGCTTTCAGTGCGCATCTCTAAGGAAGCTATGGAAGGCGGCGATGCGGAAATGCTTCAGGATTTAATTATGGCGGCGTTTACAGACGGCATGGCAAAAGTTAAAGAAGCAATCAGCAGCGAAGTTGGTTCGATGACGGGCGGCATGAATATTCCCGGCTTTCCGGGAATGGGTTGAGTTTATATCTTTACCCTGCCTCTGAAACTCCGCGACAAGGTAAGCTTATCAATATATTCAATATTTCCGCCGACAGGCATTCCGGATGCGAGACGCGTAATTTCTACAGGATAATCTTTTAATGTTTTTTGCAGATATAATGACGTTGTGTCGCCTTCAACTGTAGGATTCAGCGCGAGGATAAGTTCTTTTACCGTGCCTTCGCGCAATCTGCTGATAAGTTTATCAATAGAAAGGTTTGCGGGGCTTACGCCTTCCAGCGGAGCGATTAAGCCGCCCAGAACATGATAGACACCTTTGAATTCGCGTCCTTCTTCGATTATACGCATATCCTGCGCGGATTCCACTATGCAGATAACAGATTTATCCCGATCCGAATCGGAACAAATAAAACATGGGTCAGTTTCCGTAAAACCGCCGCAAACGCCGCACTTCTTTATCGCTTGATGAAGCCCTGCCAGTTCTTTTGCCAGCGCTTGCGCCAAAGCCGGGTTTGAATCCAGAATATGATATGTAATTCTTCCTGCGCTTTTTTTCCCGATTCCCGGCAGTTTTGAGAATAATGTTACCAGTCTGTCAATAGCAGTATGACTCATCTGTCTTTCCCCTAGTGGAAATCACCCCAGCGTTTTCCTGTTTCTGCAGTTACGCGCAATGGTATTACAAGGCTTGCTGCTTTTTCCATTTCCGCTTTAATAAGTTTTACGGTTTCTTCGGCGTTATTTTCAGGACACTCAAGAATTAATTCATCATGCACCTGCAGCAGGATTTTTGCGGGGCTGTTTTCTTTTACAAGCCGTTTGTCTAAATTGAGCATGGCAGTTTTTACAATGTCAGCCGCGGAGCCTTGAATCGGCGTGTTTACCGCAACGCGCTCTGCCGCCGATTTTTCTGTTTTGTTACGCGAATTTATAGTGGGAATATAACGCCGCCGTCCTGAAATTGTCGTAATATAGCCTTGTTGTTCTACTTTTTTAATTGTGTTTTCTATGAACCGGCTGACGCCTGAGTATGTGTTAAAGTAGGCTGTTATAAAATTCTGCGCCTCTGTGCGGCTGATGCTTAATTCATTTGCAAGGCGGAACGCGCTCATGCCGTAAATTACGCCGAAGTTGATTGTTTTTGCCATTCGCCTCTGCTCGGTTTTTACCAGGCTTTCGTCAATGCCGAAAATCAGCGCGGCAGTTCGTATATGCACGTCTTTTCCGCTTTCAAAGGAAGAAATTAAATTTTTATCTCCGGAAAGATGAGCGAGAACAACAAGCTCAATCTGGCTGTAATCGGCGGAAATTAAAACGCAGCCGGGTTTTGCGATAAACGCTTCGCGGATACGCCTGCCTTCTTCGGCGCGGATAGGAATATTCTGCATATTGGGTTCGCGGCTGGAAAGCCTGCCCGTCGCTGTTCCCGTCTGCACAAAATTTGTGTGAAGTCTCCCTTCACTGTCTGCCATGCCGGCTAACGTATCAACATAAGTTGATTTTAATTTTGACAATGTGCGGTGCCGAAGGATGAGAGCAGGCACCGGATCTTCGCGCGCAAGCTCTTCAAGAGCGGCGGCGTCGGTAGAGTAGCCTGTTTTTGTTTTTTTTCCCGGAGTAAGTTTCCGTTCTACAAAAAGAACTTCCTGAAGCTGCTTGGTGCTTGCGAGGTTAAACTCATGCCCGACTGTTTTCCATGTTTCGGATTGTATTTGATTAAGCTCAACGGCCAGTTCTTTTCCGTATTCAACAAGCGCTTTTGGCTCAATTTTAATTCCTTCGCCTTCCATTTCGGCGAGAATCGGCAGTAGCGGCATTTCCAGATTTTCAAAAAGATTTAAAGCGTCTATTTTTTTCAACACAGGCTCAATATAATGTTTTAACCTTACGCAAAAATCAACGTCTTCTCCCGAATAGCGCACGGCGGTTTCCAACGAGACAGCGTCGAAGTTCGCGCCCTTCGGAACAATGTCCGTATACTTGATGGGAGAACAGTCAAATGTGTACGCGACAAGCGAATCCAGAGAATAATTATTACGTTCAGGATCAGCGAGCCATGATGCCACCATGGTGTCCCAAATTTTACACTGCCACCTGTCAATTCCCCAGCCTCGGCTGACCTTGTAATCAAATTTGGCATTATGCGCCGCGATTGTGATTTCCTTATCTGCGAATAAAGGGGAGAAAAGCGCGCGAACTTTGCCGGGGTCAAGAAAATCCTGGTTTTCACCGGTTGCTGAACCTACTCCGTGAGGCGCAACAGGAATATAAAAACCTTCTTTTGGTTTTAGCGCGAGCGAAATACCAATCGGGCGCGAGTTCCACGCGTCCAGAGAATCGGTTTCAAAATCGATCGCGGCGAATTTTTGTTTTTTTATCTGTTCAATAAGAGTTTTTAATTCGTCAAAGTTAAGAATTGCTTTATAAACGCCGTCGCCAAGCAGCGAAGAATCCGCCGCGCCGAAAACCGCTTCTTCGCGCTGTTGAATATTTTCTTCCGCTGTCTGTCCGTTAACATTCTGCTCGGCTAAAGCGGCATCAGCGGAATTACCGTCTTCTTCCGCTCGCGGTAATGAATTTATGCTAACATTTGGATCCAGCAGCTTCGCGCTTTGCCTGATGCCTTCGCGCATTAAAACTTTTGCGCCGGCGCTTCGGTTCAGCTCTTCGGCCGACAAATCGTCAATCGAAGTAATTGCTAATTCAACATCATTACGCAGACGAATAAGCGATTGAGAAAAGTAAGCGCTTTCTTTTCCTTCAGAAATTTTCCTTCCTGTAGAGCCTTCGATCGCGGCGATGTTTTTATAAATATCATCGAGGGAACCGTAACGCGCCATTAATTTAACCGCGATTTTTTCGCCTATTCCCTTAACGCCTGTAATATTGTCGGCGCTGTCGCCGATAAGAGAAAGCAAGTCAAGCACTCTTTCAGGTTCTACGCCCCATTCCGCTTTTACTTCATCAGGACCGACAAGATCCCAAACAGGGCCTGAACTTGTCGGGATTGCTTCGCTTCTGTTTATTTTCGCAGGCCGCAGTTCATATATTCCTCCGCCCACAAGCTGAAGCAGGTCTTTGTCCGACGAAAGAATGTAGCACTGCCGGTTTTCTTTTTTGCATTTTTCGGCGAGAGTGGCGATAATATCATCGGCTTCGAAGCCTTCCGCTTTCAGGCATTGAATGCCGAGAGTTATTAAAAATTCTTCAACTAACGGAACCTGTTCATGCAAATCTTCCGGCGCTTTCTGTCTGTTTGCCTTGTATTCACTGTACATCTGATGCCGGAATGTCGGAACGCGCGAATCAAAAATAGCCGCAAGGCGCAGAGGTTTTTGAGGTTTATCTAAAAGTTTTCCGTTTATACCGGCAACAGGAGCGCCGTCATAAAGAAGCGAAACTACAGTGCGCGCAAACCCGAAAAGAGCGGAAACATTTTTTCCCGCGTTATTGCGGAGAGGACGGGTTAGAAATGCGAAATAAGAGCGGTATATTAAACCATATGCGTCGATTAAATAGAGCGGAGGGAGAGCGTTTTTCATGTTTTACATACTAGCATGAGTACATCGAACCTTGCAACGACATGTAATATATGTAATACTTATTTTATGAGCGAAAATTCCGGCGATAAAAAAGATTCCGGCGGCCCTATGTTTCCGTTTGGGCCCAATGGCCCGAAAATGCCCGATTTTAAAGGATTTGGAGGTTGGAAATATCTTCTCATCTATCTTGCCATTCTGCTTGTAGGAATGAGCCTTTTTAATTTTGTGTTTCTCCATAAATTGAATCCCGCGATCGATTTTTCTGAATTCAAATCAAGGATTGTTTCAGGCGAAATAAAACGCGTTGAATTAACCGATTCATATTTTACAGGATTTACAAATCCCGACAGCAGAGGATCTTCAAGAACTTCCGCCGCGCGTTCTTACAGTTCCATGCAGGATAGAGTATACCGGACTGTATCAATATACGATCCTGAATTTATCAAATTACTGGACGAAAAAAATGTTTCCTATGGCGCGGTTTCCCGCGAAGGAAACGCCGTTCTCAGTTTTATTTTTAGCTGGGTGCTGCCCATCGCTTTCTTCATTTTTATCTGGCGCTTTGTTTTTAAACGCATAGGCAATATGGGCGGTAATGTACTTTCAATCGGACAAAACCGCGCGGTCATTGTCGCAGAAGGCGATATTATCACTCGCTTCAGCGATGTTGCGGGAGTTGATGAAGCAAAAGAGGAACTTGTTGAAGTTGTCGATTTTTTAAAGAGCCCCCAAAAGTACAAAGAGATCGGCGGAAAGATTCCAAAAGGCGTGCTTTTGGTCGGCCCTCCGGGAACAGGTAAAACGCTTCTTGCCCGCGCTGTCGCAGGCGAGGCCGGAGTCTCATTCTTTCGCATGAGCGGAGCCGACTTTGTAGAAATGTTCGTCGGCGTCGGCGCTGCGCGCGTTCGTGATCTGTTCAAACAGGCAAGAAGCAAAGCGCCCTGTATTGTATTTATTGATGAGTTAGATGCAATCGGCAAGAGCCGGATCAACAGTATATCGGGCGGAAACGATGAGCGCGAACAAACGCTTAATCAGCTTCTTGTAGAAATGGACGGTTTCGACGGCACGACCGGTCTTATCATTCTGGCTGCCACAAACAGACCCGATGTTTTGGATCCCGCGCTTCTTCGCCCGGGAAGATTCGACAGGCAGGTGCTTGTAGACAGACCCGACCTCAAAGGCAGAGAAGAGATTTTAAAAATTCATTCCAAGTCTGTAATCCGCGATCCTGCTCTTGATCTTGAAGCTGTCGCCCGCGTAACATCCGGTTTTTCAGGCGCGGATTTGGCGAACATTGTAAATGAAGCGGCTCTTTTGGCGGTCAGAGCGGGGCGCAAAATGGTAACTCAGCGCGACTTTGACGAGGCAATCGAAAAAACCATTGCCGGTCTCCAGAAAAAAACAAGAGTGCTCAAGGAAAAAGAAAGAAAACTTACCGCGTACCACGAAGCGGGTCACGCGATTATCGCCGCTTTTACACCTAACGCCGATCCTGTGCAGAAAATCTCGATTATTCCCCGCGGTTTCGCTCTCGGTTACACCTTACAGCTGCCGTTAGAAGACCGCTACACGGTGACAAAATCAGATCTTCTCGGCAGAATAGACATTCTCCTCGGCGGACGAATAGCCGAAGAAATGATCTCAGGCGAATATTCAACAGGCGCCGCAAACGACTTAACCAAAGCCACAGACATTGCCCGTAAAATGATCACCGATTACGGCATGAGCGATCGTTTCCGCAATGTCGCGCTGACGTCACGCGCAATGGGTATGATAGGTCAGGAACAGCACGAACCGGCATTCCACCGTGAATACGCGGAAAGCACTCAACAGTACGTTGATGAAGAAATCGCGCGCGTTATCGAAACCGAGTATGCCAAATCTAAATCGATTCTTGAAGAAAAGCTGGAGATACTGCACAATGTTTCAAATGCCTTGCTGGAAAAAGAGACGTTAGACGAAAAAGAATTCAAAGCGCTGATTGGCGACGGTATTTTAATTGAAGTTTAGCGCTTCAGAATACAATGATCTGTTATTTTTTAGACCCTGCCAGATATTGCTGTGTCAGATCATTAACCATCTTCTGCAGCGAGTCGTTAAAATCCTTAACATAAACCGAAACCTCGCTGTTCGATGTGCCCTCGGGCAGAAAGAACTGATAAGGTTCCACATTTAAAGCAGCCGATAATTTTGCCAGTGTTTTTGCCGAAACGCCTTTTTTACAATTTTCTATATCATTAATAAAGTTATGTGTAAGATCTGTGTTTTGCGCGAGACTTAATTGCGACATATTGTGTAACGCCCGCAGGCGTTTCATGTTACTGCTGATCAATTTGTAAATGTATAGTTCATTAATTTCTATTTTCTTTGCCATGTTTCATTTTCATTTCTTATATAGTTATTTGCAAATAACTAGAGGCAAATATATTGTCGCTGTCAGTAATTGTGATTATTTTCTTTTACAGTTCTTAATTAGTTAATAAAGTTAATCCGTTTAACAGCATAACTTCAGGACGGTATTCAAAGTGCATTGTGTCAAACATCGGCCACTTGCCGCCCCAGACAAAACCGTGAACTTCAAATGTTTTAATAACGGAAGCAGGAGGATGATATCTTTCGTTATACGAAACATTGTACCAATCGTCTCTATACTGCGATGTCCAAAGCCAGTATGTCTGCTTATTTCCCATGTTACGCGGAAGAAGATCGACAGCAAGTCCGTATGAGTGAAAAGAACGCGATTGTGTTTCCGCTATATTACGCCAGCCGTATCCTTCAATACTACCCATGCCGTTTATCCAAGTTTGAACCTGCGGATCAACTTTTCCCAATTGCAGAATGATCGATTCAACAGCCGCAAGTTTTTTTTGAATCGCCTGATGAACTCTTGTTGATTTTCCAAGGAAAGAGATCCTTACAAGTTTTTTTTCTGTTTCCGCGCGGTTAGGCGCCTGCCAAAGCTCATCAAGAAAAAAAGAAGATCGCCTGGGAGGATTTTGACTTCTGTTTTCGGTCCAGCTATTATACCTTTTAATTTCTTCGGGAGTGAGTTCCTTCCACGGCGGCAATTCTTCAGGATAATTATAAAATTGATTCGGTCTGTAATTTTCTGTATTTTCAAGCATATTCTCAGGAAGCAGTCTTCCGCCGGCAAAGCAGTACCATTTATCATTCATCAGCAAAGCCCAGTCATTATTGCGGAATTCCGCTTTTTCAATCCTGTCAGGATATGCCTGTATTAATGATTTTACTATTCGTTCCGCTCTTGTCGGCTGTGAAACCGGCGGAGGTTCAGGCGCAGTTGTATGAAGTTCAGGTTCTGCAGATTTTTGCTTTCCGCCCAGGGCAAAAATATTAACTGCGGAAAATATTATTAAAATAACGCTTAACCTGATTCTGGCCATTTATTGGTACCCTATTAATAAGTTATTAATTATATTATAATATCGAGTTATGGGGAACATACTAAAACACGGCGTAGAAATGTATAAGCAAACAATGAAGGTGAACCAAGAACCCGCCGCTCTCTATAAAGAAACCCAAAAAGTAAAAAAACCTGTCTATACGCCGAAACCCGCGGACAGCGGTAAAACTCCGAAAGAATCAAAATACCGGAGAGTAGCCAAGTTTCTCATTTTAATCGGCAGTGAAAATGCCGCTGAAATCCTTGCCGAACTTGATCCTCAGCAGGTTGCGGAAGTTTCAAAAGAAATCGCGTTTATTAAAGTTATAAGACCTGAAGAAAGAGAAGATATATTCGCGGAATTTCATGAGCTGTTATCAAAGCCCTATATTTATTCCGGCTCTTCACACGGCGGCATCGAAACAGCGCGGCGAATCCTTTACGCTGTGAAAGGACCGGAAAAAGGCGAAGAGATTTTAAATAAAGCTGTTCCTGAATCAAAAGAAAATCTTTTTAGTTTTCTGGAAGATTTTTCCTGTGAACAGCTTGTAATGCTTTTAAAAGAAGAAAGCGCTCAAACTGCAGCTCTTATTTTAAGCAGGATGTCATCAAAAATTTCCGCAGGTACCATCAGTAAATTAGCGCCGGATAGAAAAGCCGAAGTGCTTCTTCGAATGGCTCGTCAAAGTGAAGTCGCGCCTGAAGTGCTGGAGCAGGTATCGGCGGCGTTAAAAGAAAAAGCGAGGCTTATAGGCAGCGGTTCAAAAGATATAGAAATTGACGGCATGCAGACGCTGGCTGCGATTTTAAAACACGGCGATTATTCTTTCGGCGACAGGTTAATCAATGAGATTGAAGATGAGAGCCCTGAGATTGGGCAAAACTTAAAAGAAAAATTATATACGTTAGATGATATAATCGACGCGGTGGATCGTCCTATTCAGGAAAAATTAAAAACCATGACAGATTATGATATTGCCGTTTTGCTTAAAGGCAGAAAAGATGAATTTTACGAAAAAATTATGTCATGTGTTTCAGCAGGACGAAGAAAAACAATCCGCGAGGAAAATGAAATTATCGGCGCTGTGCCTAAACGCGAATGTGACGATGCCGCGAAAACTTTTCTTTCCTGGTTCAGAACTGCCCGTGAAAACGGCGATATTATACTCTACAGTGATGAGGATGTGCTTGTATGACTAAAACCAATTTGAACAAAGGGCAGATATTAGACAGCGGATTTTCAATTCTGGATATTGTTCCGCTTGATGAATTAAAAGCACAGGGCATTTGGGCTAAACACAAAACAGGAGTTGAAGTTTTTCACGTTTTAAACGACGATTCCGAAAATCTTTTTTCATTTTCTTTCGCGACTTTCCCGCAGGATAATACAGGCGTTGCGCACATTCTTGAACATTCGGTTCTTTGCGGCTCCGAGCGTTATCCGCTAAAAGACGCGTTTATTGTTCTTGCTCAGGGAAGCCTTCAAACTTTTTTAAACGCGATTACTTTTCCGGATAAAACTGTGTATCCCGCGAGTTCTACAAATGAACACGATTATTTTAATTTAATGTCCGTATACGGAGACGCTGTTTTTCGTCCATTGCTTCCGGAATGGACATTTATGCAGGAAGGGCACAGGCTGGAATATCAGGATACAAAACTTGTTATTACAGGCATTGTTTATAACGAAATGAAAGGCGCATATTCGTCTTTGGATACTTATGCGGGTCATTGGTCTGTTAAAGCGGTGATGCCGGGAACTCCCTATGATTTTGAATCGGGCGGAGATCCGCAGGATATTCCAGATTTAACATGGAGCGGTTTAAAAGAATTTCATCGCAGCAGATATTCGCCCGCAAATTGCAGAATATTTCTCGCAGGAAATATCCCCACGGAAAAGCAGCTGGATTTTTTAAATAAAGAGTTTTTCTCGGTAATTCCGGGCGGGAAAACCTGCGAGCCGATCTTAAAAACGCAGCGTTGGAGCGAGCCTAAGAAATTACATATACCCTGTCCCGCGGGAAGCGAGCGTAAATCCACAATTTTCCTTTCTTGGCTTTGTTCTGATATTACAAATATAAATGAAAATATCGCGCTGGCTGCATTAACAGAAATTCTTTTAGGTCATGACGGTTCTCCTTTAACAAGGATTCTAATTGAATCGGGTTTTGGCGAAGATATTACGCCTGTATCGGGTCTTGAGGGCGAGATACGCGAAACATTATTTGTCGCGGGACTGAGAGGCGTAAACGGCGATCCGGAAATAATGAGCAAATCTGTGGAAGATTTAATAACAGGCGAGCTGCAAAAACTTGCTGACGAAGGAATCCCCAAAGAGGAAATAGAAGCCGCTCTTCTCGCGCTCGAGTTTTCGCAGCGTGAAATACGCCGTTCCGGAGGCCCGTTCTCGCTTGTTTGGATGCGCCGCTCCCTGCGCGGATGGCTGCATGGCTGTAAACCCTGGGAAAGCCTTTTAATTGAAGACGCTCTTAATAAAATTAAAGAAAATATTGCGGCAGATGACAGATACTTTGAAAATCTTATCAAAAAATATTTTCTTAATAATCCTCACCGCGCGCTTGTTATACTTGAGCCCAAAGATGATTTTCTTCAGAAACAGGAAGATCGTTTAATTAAGAAACTCGCGGAAAAGGATAAAAGATTTAACGAAGCAGAACGCCAGGAGGTGTTTGAAAAATCTCTTGCTCTGGAAAAAGTGCAGAGCGAAGCGGATACTCCGCAGGCTCTCGCGTCGATACCGCATCTTTCGCGTAACGATCTTTCCGCAGAGTACGAAAAGATTCACCGCCGGGAAGAAGATTTTAAAGGGGTTCCCGCGTTATGCCACGAGCTTTACACTAACGGAATTACATACATCGATCTTTCCTTTCCGGTTGATATTTTTCCGTTTGATGATTATCCATGGCTTCAATTGTTTGCGAGATCGGTTGTTTCAGTCGGACTTCCCGGTATGGACTACGGCGAAGTTTCAAGTTTAATGGCCCGCACAGTCGGCGGTTTTATTACCCAGCTGCATACAGGTTCGGCAGTTAATGGCACTCCAGCCTATTTAAAAACAGCTTCCGGCGATTATGATCTTGCGGGCCGCGACTGGATTTTTTTCAGATTAAAATGCCTTGATGAAAAAATCGCTCCTTCTTTAGATCTGGCTCTGCGCATGATCAACGAAGCGGATTTTACCGACAGCAGACGGATAAACGATCTTGTTTTAGAGATGAAAAACGAAATTAATTCCAGCCTCGCTCCAATTGGGCATATTTATTCATCCGGCAGAGCGGGAAGAATCAGATCGCGTTCAAAGTATGTTGAAGAAAAATGGTGCGGCTTATCGCAGATTGATTTTGTTTACCGTCTTACAAAAATGGAAACAGCAGAGGTTATTAAAAAATTAATTTATATTCAAAAAAAGATAAAAAGCGCGGGATTGATTGTAAATATAACAGGCTGCGCTCAGGGGCTTTCCATAGCCGGCGGTGAAATAACAAAAAGATTCAGCAATTTCGGTCCGCCTGTGCCGCGGCTTAATACCGGCGCGGTTGAAAACGAGCTTAAGGCTGAAGTTTTCGCTTCAAAATCCCTGCAAGTAGGTTTTGCCGCATTGTCGCTTAGAGCCGCCGCTTTTGACACCGTAGAACAAATCGCCGAAATGGTTTTAACGCATCAGCTAAGCACCGGCGCGTTATGGGAAGATATCCGCATGAAAGGCGGCGCGTACGGCGCTTTCATTAACAGCGACAGCCTTGAAAACTGCGTATCTTTTGCCACCTACCGCGATCCAAATCCCCTGCGTTCGCTGGACGTTATTTCTTCCATACTTAAAAACAGCCAAAATGAAGAAGGTATTAAATACTGCGGAAACGGCGATGAAGATTATCTTGTAAAAAGTATAATCGGCTGTTACGCGAAAGAAGTGCGCCCGCGGACAAGCGCCGAAAACGGTCTGGTGGACTTCTATCGTTTCCTTTACGGCGTTGAAGATATTTACCGTAAAAATAAGCTGGAAAGATTAATTTCCGTTTCAACAGAGGATATAAAATCGGCTTTTTCTTCTCTTGGTTCAAGGGTTGCTTCAAAGCCCGTTGTTATTGCGGGCATTAAAACGGCGGAAGAAGCGGCAAAAACGCTTGGCGTTGACGTTCAAATGCTGCCAGTGTAAATCACTGCTTCTTTAAAGAATCTTTAAACAGCTGATCCGCGTCCAGCTTTTCATCAACGCCGAACAACGGTTTTATACCGTCGTTATTCAAGCTTCTGAAAAGCGGTCCTGGTCTGTTATCGCCGTATGCCCAGCTGTTTTCATTATTTACAAGATAATCCAGAAGAGTAACAGCAGACAGCGAGAAGAAAATTAAGGCAGTGTTAATTCTCTTTTCAGGCGGCAGCATCATATCGAGCCGTCTTGATATTGGATTGGGAACCTGGAAATTGTATTGCTCCCAGGGATTGTTTATTCCTCTGCATATGGCTTTTGCGGCAGCTCCTCCGGCGCGCGTTCCCTGTTCAATACCAAGCGCGACAGATGTTAATATTTTACGCAGTTTTCTTGTTTCGCTGTAAATCGGAACAATGTCGCTCTTCGGAAACGGGGGCGGTCCTACGGAATCAAATTTATAGTACGGAAGGAAGTAAAGCCTTTTTATCCAATGAAGTTCGTTCAGAGTTTTTTTTGCGTAAGGAGACGACCTTGAGTCTCCCGAGTTTTCAAGCATGCGGCAATATTCATTCAGGCGCGGAAGGTAATCCCTTGTAAAACTGTCTTCTATGAAGCTGCGCCAGTTATTAAGCGAATTGCCTATTTCGTCGGTTACTTTAGTCGCAACGCCGTCAGAACCCGTTATCATTCCGAAGTTCACATAACGCATGCCAATAAAAAGATCATCCAGAATGTGCAGCAAAACAGCTACATGCTGAAGCGGATCTGTAGGCGCGATTAATTCAAACCCGTGCCTCATGCTGTATACATTTGCAAAATACGGATAAAAGTCCGGGTGTTCTTCAAGTCTATTCCATCCGGCTTTCGGGAATAAAACCTCCATCGCCGAGCGTCCCTGTTCCATTGCCTTGCGTTCAGATTTTTCTGCTTCTTCTTTTGCTTTTCTAGCGATAACTTTGGGATCATTCGGATCTTCTTTCGGTTCCTCGATTTCTTCTTCAGCCGCTTCTGTTTCATCATCCGCGGTTTCTTCTTCGGTTGTTTCATCATCTCCCGCGCTTTTTTGCAGAGAATCTACATCGATACTTTCAATTTGCTGCGGAGCTAAATCCGCGGCGTTTAATTGTTCAGTTTCCGCGATATTAAGAAAAGCGATATACCGTCTGCGTCTTTCGATAAAGAAGCGTTCATAGACAATGTAGCGATCTGATATCAATTTCATCAGTAGGGGATAAAGACCAAAACGGACATTTTTGCGGATATCAACAAGCGAAGCGATAATATTGCGGATTACGTTCTGATACTTATCCTGCGCTTCCATTGGGCTTTCTATGTACAGAATTTTATAAATCAATTTGAATGCGGATTTAATATTTTCTATCGACAGATCATCTATTACAAACAGCGGCTTGTAAATCCCTCTTAAAACATCAGAAAAATCCGTAACTCTGATTGAACGCGGATGAGCTTGCAGTTCAGAAATATTTTTTGAGAGCGTTTCAATATCCCAGCTGCGGATTGTATCAATCATTTTATACACAAATAAAGAAGCTCTTTTTAATTTATTATTTCGTTTAGCGTTATTCTTCGGTATAAGACCTCTTGCCGCGTTAACAAGCCTTTCAATCTTGCTGTAATATTCGTTCATGCGGACTAATACAAACCGCGAGTTAACATAGTCTATCGGCTCTTTAAAGAATGAGAAAATTGACGTAAGAACCTGCATGGAACTTTTAATTTCAAATATAACCTGACCAGCGTACTGATCAATCTTAACTCTTTCTGTGTAACTGAGTTTTGCTGGAACAGTAGGATCGTCTCCGGGGTACGGTCCTGATTTTTTCTGCTTGGATGGCTTAGCGCTGGTTTCATCATCCGGCGCAAGATCGATACTTCTGCGTTTGCTTTTGCCGATAGGAGAGTCGCTTTTCTTTTTATCAGCTTCAGCGGCGCGTTCAGTGCCTACTTCGCCGCCGAGAAGCTGAGCCATGCGTTTAGCTTCGTTTTCGTCTTTTACGCCCAGTCTGTTCCTGACGCCGCTTAGTTCGCCAGGCGCGTAAATCGCGTTATTCTTCTTTGCCATACTCACACCCGTAAATAAAGTTTTTCTCCCAGTCCAAAAAGATTCTTTATCTGAATTTTTTCTCCGTCGGAATTTACAAGCACTCCGTTATAATAACCTAAAGGAGCGTTAAAATCGACATTTGTAATTAACATTTTTGCGCCGCTTTTATTCGCCTCTTTCGGGGTAAATGTCAAATCAACCATTCCTTCAACATCCTGAATAATCCAGTCATTATCCTTACCGTTGGGCATCGTTATCAGCACCGGCGGAAGCGGAGTTAGTTTTCCGTTAACCCATAAAGCGTTCTCGTTATTCTTGTTTGTTTCTCTAGCTTGATTTTCGGCAATATGAAAGCCAAAACGCCTGTTTTCATCATCAAAACCTTCCGCGCTGCAGATTGTCGTATACATCCTGTACGGGAAAAAACCCTTGCAATCTAAAAAAACCCCCGAACTATTTTGATGTTTCAGATGAACGCGCTTCCCGTCAAAAACAATGTCTCCGTTGACAGGGGCAAACGCCTTATATGTATACATGATCTTTTGCCCCGACAAAGCAAGCGATGTTGCCATCGGCGTTACTTCTTGACTGTTTATTTTATAGGAAAGATGGACGGTAAGCGGCGGTTTTTTTCGTTTTGCTTCAATATTGATGTCAAGTTTGACTGTATCGGCGTCCAGCCAGTTATGAATGCGGAAAAAAAACTGTAAAGACCGGCTATCCACCGACGAATTCGCCAAACTGATCGGAAGATGCCAGCCGGTACCCGGTCTTATTTTCCTAAAAAGGAATTTTTGTTCATTTACTTTATCATAAAGCAGCACTTGAGCCATTCTATAAAGTTTTACGTTACAAAATATCGCTTCCAGCAGAAAATTTTCGTTATTCGCGCTAAAACACTGCCATTCTTTGATTCGCCAGTCTTTCGCCCAGCGCGGTAGGGGAAATTTATATGGCTTTCTGATTTCCTGCAGATCCACCTTCTCAAAAGCTCTATTCCAAGTCCCAATAACCGGATTTCCGTCTTCGATAGGGGAGGCTCTCGGAGGTAATATTTCCCTAGTATACATCTATTCTAGAGTCTATCATATTTTAGATTCTTATGCAAAAAGGACAGATTTTTACTTCGCATAGCACACTACAAATAGGTGACTGACACCATAATTTGAGATAAAATACAATAAAGGCGGGATTATTATGATATGTGACGCTTCTAATCCGAAAGGTTCGGGAATTGTTGATGTTTGGCAGGAGAATGCCGTTTTACGGTTTGGCGCGGTAGATCGATCAGACAGGCTTACTTTGAATACTGTTTTTCAATTTTTTCAAGAAGCCGCGATCAGCCATGCCGAAAATCTTGGAGTGGGACGCGAAGATATGGCAAGAACCAAACAGGGTTGGGTTCTTTCGCGCATTACTGTGTTTATTAAAAAACGCCCAAAATACGGCGAAACTGTTACGGTACGAAGCTGGCCTCAGGGCTGGGAAAAACTTTTTGCGATCCGCAATTACGAAATAAAAGATAATGATGATGCCGCAGTTGTTTCCGCCCGAAGCGCGTGGCTTATTGTAGACCTTGATAAACGCCGCCCATTAAGACCTCAGGCGATAATGGACGAAATGCCGCAAAATAAAGGGCTAATATCGCTGACCCCTGAAGAAAACGGCGCCGCAGCGGTAACAGAGAGAGACAATCTTGTAAAAGTTGCTGAAAGAAAAGGGCTTTATAACGACATAGATTATAACGGTCATGTAAACAATGCCAGATACGTTCAATGGATCGAAGACACGATGGATTTCAAACTTCTGGAAAACGCCGATAAAATGCGGTTGGACATTAATTACCTGAACGAAATCCTTGAAAACGAAGACATCGAAATTTTTTCAGCCAAAGTTGATGACGCAAGCGCGCCGATTATGTACGCCTTCGAAGGCAGAAAAAAGGAAAGCGCTCAGGCGGCGTTCAGGGCGGAACTGAGGTTGTGGGAGTAAATAATAAAAATCACCCATAAACAACTTGTTTATCAGATGTTTTAATAAATTGTTTATATGATGATATTTCCAGTTTCTTTTTTGCGTATTTTTCTTCAACTTTTCGGCTATCGCATGTTGCCTGCATATTGAGCCAATATTGAGCGCTTGTGTCAAAGAATTTTCCAAGCCGCCATGCAACATCCGCGGAAATTGCCGTTACACCGCGTAATATCTGCGACATTAAAGATGTGGATACGCCAATTTCGTGCGCAAGGCGGTATGCGCTGATCCCCATGGGGTCGAGGTATTCCTCTTTAAGAATGTCTCCAACAGTTATTATTATTTTTTTTGACATTTAATTTCTTCCTTCTTAATTAGTGGTAATCTGTAAACTCAATTTCACAAGCTTTGCTATTGCGCCAATAAAAACAAATCCTGTATTTGTCATTCACCCTTATTGACCATTGGTCTTCCCTGTCTCCTCTAAGTTTCTCCAGATGATTTGACGGCGGTGCAGCAAGTTCTCGGAGCTCTGTTGCGGCTTCAACCATGGTTAATTTAATTTCAGCTCTTCTGATAATGTCAGGAGATATTCCTTTTACAACTTCTCCGTCAAATATCTGTTTTGTTAATTTGTCTTTAAATTTTTCCACACTACCCTTTATTGCGTTAATAACATAATATTACGTTATTTGCGGAATATTGTCAAGACTTTTAATTTTAAAGAACAGCTTTGGGTGTGGGTGACTGACCCCTTTTTAAACTTTATGTAGATTTATAAGAGAGGCGAAAATATGTTTGTTAAGTATACGCTTAAAAAAACGTCATGGAACCGCAATCTCACTAGCCGCCTTTCCATCGGCAGTATAAACCCTGCGCGGATTATGCGGATCAGCATAACGCTGCCCGCGGTAGAAAAAGACGTATTTATATGTGCCTGACGGCATCGGAATTGTAAGGCTGTAATTGCCAGGTGTGGTTTCTTTAAGCTCGTACATAAAAGGATCCCAGCTGTTAAAATCGCCGGCTACGGTTATGCTTTCACCCGGCGGCCCTCTGAATGTAAAATGCAAACCTTCGGGAAGGCCGTTTAGGGGGCTTTCTTTTTGAGGCCGATGCGGCAGAGGCAGAACGGAAAAAGTCAGTCCGGAAATCGGGTCCCTGCGGATTTTTTCTACGCTTGGATCAATCGTCCAAAGCCCGTTAATGATGATTCGGTACTCCAATTCCTTTATATAGCCGGGGACTTCATACACATGAAATTGAATCCCCGAGTCTATATAAGGGTCAGGAACCTTTGCGCCCGGAGGAATCGGCGCGTTTAAACGATCCTGAGATACCAAAAGCTGCCTGAACCAGTAAGTATTGGCAAAATTTTCATGCGCAAAGGCGATTCCTACCCGTCTGAGCTTTGAATCGGCGGTAAAAACCACCATATCTTCATAAATTATGGGAGCTGTAGGGCCGCGAAGGGCTAAAATCTTGTCAATTAGTTCATAAGTTTCCCAATCCGCAGCGTTTACGGTTACTGAAAAACACGAGGTAATTACCATTAAAAGAACGAAAAATCTAATCGTTTTCATACATTCTTTACAATTATCGGTCGATATATAATTATCTTAATATGATAACCTTAATGCAGCGCGGCGGAGTTTTATGCCTTCATTAAGCGCGCTTGGTCAGTTTAGAGACTCATTTGTAAACATCGCCCGCGAGAAAGAAGATGTTAAATCCCTGAGTTTGCCCTTTGATCCTCTTCCCCTTCCCAAGAAAGAAGCGCCTCCTTTTGAATATGACAGACATGATAATTCTCCAGGTCCATTAGGCGCAAGCGCCGCAGCTGATGAATTTGACGTTAACAGTTTTATGAACGATCTGCAGGGTAACGATGTTCCGCCTGCCGATATTGCTCCGACTGATGATATGTCTTCCGGCGACGCGCTGTCGGCGCTCGGCGGTTTCCTTGATGATATAAATTCTTCGGCAGCGCAGCCGGAGGAAGACGATAGCTCTCCGCCTGATGACTTGCTCGCTGGTTTTTCCGATGAGATGGAATCCGCGCCTGCCGATTTTGCGGCTGAAGACACATCTGCCGATGAATCTCCTGCTGAAGATTTTGATATGGGAGATCTCGGCGGTGAAAATCCTGAAACCGATGAGGCACCCGCTGAAGAATTTGACATGTCGTCTCTCGGCATTGACGATGCCGGAACCGATGAGGCTCCCGTTGAAGAATTCGATATGTCATCTCTCGGCGGTGATGATACCGGAACCGATGAGGCTCCCGTTGAAGAATTCGATATGTCGTCTCTCGGCGGTGACGATGCCGGAACCGGCGATACGCCTGTTGAAGATTTCGATATGGCTGATCTTGGCGGAGAAGATTTAGGTTTCGCTGATGAAGATGAAGAAGAGGACATTGGAGGCATAGACTTGGGAGGCGAAAGCCCTCACTCCGAAGAGCTTGCCGCCGATACCGACGATTTTAATATAGAGCCGGATTCCGCTTTTGCGGATGAATTACCGGCGGATAACGCATCCGCGGAAATACTCTCCGATGATGAATCACTGCTTGACGAGTCATTTGCAGATGACGCATTCGCGGATGCCGCGCCCGGCGATGAAACTGCTGAAATCGGAGCTGCCGATGATAACATTGATCTTGGCGGTGAAATCACAAATGATCAAGACGAAAGCACAGGTGATGACTTTGCGCTTCCCGACATGGATTTTCCTGACGACGGCGGTGATGACAGCTCTGCTTTAGATTCCGATTTTGATTCTCCTCTGCCGGATACGGATTTTTCCGCCGCCGGTGATCCATTCGCGGATGACTCTTTGCTTGGAACAGGGGACGATACTTCTGCCTCAATTGATTTTGGAGGAGATTTAAGTTCCGATTTTGAATCAGATTCAATTGAATTGAGCGGAGAAACGGAACATGAAGCTGAATCGCACGATGCCGGCGTTTCAAACACAAGTTTTGGCAGTGATGATTTTGATCTTGATGGTCTTGATGATATTTTAAGCAAGTCCGCGCCGGCAGCGCTGAAAGCGCCTCCGCCCAAAAAAGGCTTGTTCGGAAGAAAAAAAGAAAAAGCCGCAGATGTTCCCGCCGCAGATGATGAAATCGAAGAAATTTCTCTTAATCAGGAAGAACTTGATAATCTTCTTCGAACGCTTTCATCATATCCGCTTAATCTAAGAATTACCTGCGAAGAAATAATCGCCGAGCAGGTTATTGAGCCTCTGCAATTGTCAAAACTGATACGCCTTCTTGTAAACGGCGCTTCCGTAAAGGAAACCGCCGCTCATGCGGAATCAATAACCGGAAAACCGATTATCATTCCCAGAAGTTTCGAAAAAGGCACGGGAGCCGCTTTTGAAGCCGAGCAGTCAAGTTTCGCGTATATCTTTGTTCATAATTTCCTTCCCGTTTTAAAAATTGTCGCTTTCGTCGCTGTGCTCGCGGCTTCTGTTTTTTATCTTAGCTATAAATTTATTTACACGCCTCTTAAAGCGGAATCTATTTATAAGCGCGGATATGAACGTATTCCCGCCGGAGAGTATCAGCGGGCAAATGAATTATTCCATGACGCTTTTACTATGCATCGCAAGAAAAAATGGTTTTACTCTTATGCCGAGGCGTTCAGAGATCAACGCCGTTATATGCTTGCGGAAAATAAATACGATGAACTTTTAAGATATTATCCCCGCGATAAAAAAGGCGTTCTGGATTATGCGAATTTGAACACCTATTATTTAATGAACTACGACAAGGCGAATAAACTGCTTCAGCGGGAGCTTCTGGATTATAAGCCCGATGACTTTGAAGGACTTCTTGCCGCAGGCGATAACTTTATGGCATGGGCTGATTCAGATCCGTCCAGATTTTATGACAGATACGAAGACGCCCGTTTCTCTTACGCAAGGCTTTTGGAAAAATACGGCTGGCTGCCGCCTGTCGTCGAAAGGATGATGACATACTTTATCCGCACGGACAATCTTAAAGAAGTGCTTCAATTAAGAGTGTGGTTTGAAAATGATCCCAAACGCCGCCATCTTTCGCCTCCGTCTCTTACAGAGCTTGCCGGTTATCTTTTAGACAAGCAGCTGGAAAAACCAACCGGCGTGCCGAACCCATACGTGGAAAGTATCGCAAGCGTACGCGCCATGCTCCTGCAGGCAATCGGAGAAGATCCTTATCTGCCGGAAGCGCATTATCATCTTGCCCGTTATTATAATAATTTAAATAATACCTACGAAGAGCGTTTAACCTTAGAAAACTCAATACGCGCTTTCGATTTGGCAAAGCAGGAATCTGTGCGCCGCAGACTTTACCGCGCGGACACCCATTACCGTTATGCAAACCTGCTCATCAATAACCGCGAATTCTTCCCGGCCGATGAACAGCTGGTAAAGGGAATCGAGCTTTTCGAAGATTTCCTCAATAGAAATTTGACTCCGGCAAGCCCACAGCTTGGGCAGATGTACTCTCTGCGCGGAGATCTTGAATACTTTGTAAAATCCGGAAACATGGAAGCCGCTCTCAGAAATTATCATCTTGCCGAAAGATACGGCTACTCGCCGCCGGAAATTCAATACCGCATGGGAGCGGCATATTACCAGCGTGAAGACTGGAGAAACGCTCTTGAATACCTGTTCAAAGCGTCCAAAGATTTACCTCTGAACAGGCGGCTTCTCTATGCTCTTGGAAACGCTGCTTTTAACCGCGGCGACTATTTTGCAGCCAATGGATATTACAACCGCCTCCTCGACACGCTGGAAGTCCAGCGCGTAAGGCTGCCTGTGCTTATGCCCAATGATAATGCCCAGTTCCTGGAAGTCGGCGAACGCTTGATGATGGCTCGGAACAATGCCGGCGTTGTAAACGAAGCGCTTGCCGATCAAACCGGTAACCGTGAATACCGCTCCAGAGCGATGACCATGTACGCCGAATCCTCAGGCGCATGGAGCGCAATCACGCGTAATCCCCAAACAATGACCAGAATGCGCCTTACCGACAGTCCGGGAGCTCCAAGCATCAACCTTGGCTACCTGAACGCAAATAACGCCCTTCGCCCAAACAGCGGTTACAAACCTCAGATTTTTGTCAGAATCGACAGAGATGTCCTTGAACCATCCAAATGGGAAGAATTGGCGCCCTTCGGCGGACTGCAATAATCAATTTATTTATTAATATTTTTATTGACGATTTGGGTCTTCTATGCTAGAATGAAGGATACCAGTTTGGTAAACTTCTAAATTCATACCTTTTGGATAAAGCTATGCAATATTTTGATACTCATGCCCATTTGGGCCTTATTGTTGAAGACCCTATCGAGCAGTTGATAGTTATACAGGAAGCCAGACAGGCCTCTGTAAATAGAATTGTCTCGATCTGCAATAGTCTTCACGACTTCGGACAGGTTTATGAAAACCTGAAATCTGCGGTAAATGTTTATCATGCCGTGGGTGTGAGTCCTTCCGAGGTGCAAAACCCCGGAAAAGACTGGTTTGCCAATATTGAACAGAGTGTTCAGTATCCAAGGGTTGTCGCTATCGGAGAGATCGGTCTCGATTACTACCGTAAATTCGGCGATAAAAAATCCCAAATAGAGCTCTTCATTACCCAGCTTGATCTAGCGTCAAAACTCAACCTGCCTGTTATTATTCACAACCGCGACGCGGGTCATGACGTGCTTGATATCCTCCGCGACCGCCTGCCTCCGCGCGGCGGCGTGTTTCATTGCTATTCCGAAGACGCGGCTTACGCCGAAAAAGCCCTCGACCTTAACATTTACTTTTCCTTTGCCGGAAACCTTACATACAAGAACGCAAAAAATCTTCACGAGACACTTTCTGTTCTCCCTGTCGATAAAATATTGATCGAATCGGAAAGCCCCTTCATGGTGCCCGCCGATTACCGCGGCAAAAGAAACATGCCCAAGTATCTGCCTCTTACAGCCCGTTACATGGCGAACATGCTGGACATGGACGAAGAGGAACTTACGTCTCAACTATGGGAGAACTCGTGCAAGTTTTTCGGGCTGCCGAATGAATAGCTAAAATTTTTACCATGTATCATCCTGTTAAAATTGGATCTCTCGAAATACCCGGCAATCTCTTTCTTGCGCCTGTAGCCGGATACACCGATCGCGCTTTTCGTTCCATCTGCGCTGAGAATGGCGCGAACTTTGCTTTTACAGAATTAGTCTCCGCCGAAGCGTTATACCGCAACTTAAGCCGTTACGGGCTTGGAGGCGCTTTGGCAGGTGAATCGAATGTTTCTTCGATTAACCTTGTTAAGCGAGGTGAAAAAGAAAAACTCTACGCTATCCAGCTTTTCGGCGGAGAGAGCGAATCGATTTACAAAGCGGCTTGTTTGCTGGCGCCTCTTTCGCCGGAAGCAATCGATATTAATGCCGGCTGCCCTGTTCCCAAAGTTGTAAAGAACGGAGCAGGGTCTGCGCTTATGAAAAATCCGGCTAACTTGGGAAAGATAGTGGAGGCCGCTGTCCGCGCTTCGCGCGAAAGTTTAGGCGGCGTTCCCGTTACGATTAAAATCCGTTCGGGATGGGATTCGTCTTCGTTAAATTACATGGAATGCGCGAAGATAGCTGTTGAAGCAGGCGCGCAAATGGTTAGTTTGCACCCTCGCACACGCGCGCAAAATTACGGCGGTAAAAGTAATTGGGCGCACATTGCTGAGCTGGCTGCAAGTTTGAAAGTTCCTGTAACGGGTTCAGGCGATCTTTATGCGCCCGAAGACGCTCAGGCAATGCTGAGGGAAACAGGCTGCGCGGCTGTTATGTTTGCGCGCGGCGCGATGGGAAACCCTTTTATTTTTTCCGCAGCGCGTTCATTACTGGAAACAGGCAGTTGGGAGCAGTCTTCGTTTTCCGCGCGGATAGCCGCCGCTATGCGCCATCTTGAAATGCTTTCGGCGGATATCGGCGAAAGGACAGCCTGTCTTGAAATGCGCAAACAATTTTGCGCCTACACCAAAGGCGTTATCGGAGGCGCCGCTTTGCGCGGCAAAGCGGTTCACGCGGAAACAATAGAAGAATACCGGCAGATTGTTCAGCTATATTTACATTAGTAATGTTGACCATATAATAAATTTTCTTTATTCTCAAATAGATGAACATAATAAAACGTCCGTTTCGGTATGCTAATTACAATCTGGTGTATTGGCTTATCGGTATAAATGTACTTGTTTTCGCGGCTGCTCAGCTTCTTGGCTCAAATGTCAGGTATATGATGACGGTGTACCTATCGATGATTCCGGCGTTAATCATCGATAAAGGATGGGTTTGGACTTTTATTACCTATATGTTTATGCACGGCAGCGTCAGTCATATTCTTTTTAATATGCTTGGTCTTTTTATCTTTGGAGTTCAGGTTGAAAGGCAGATGGGCAGCAAAGAATTCCTTCTTTTTTATATTCTAACAGGAATGCTTGCCGGGATTTTTTCCTTTGCTGTGTATTTTTTTACCGGTAATTATGTTGTCGCTCTGATGGGCGCTTCCGGGGCATTATACGCGGTACAGCTTGCGTTCGCGATCCTCTTTCCGGGTTCAATTATTTATATTTGGGGTATACTTCCCCTGCGCGCGCCTGTGATGGTGCTTGGTTTCACAGTGCTATCTTTATTTTTTGTTATTTCCGGGAGAGGCGGCAATGTCGCGCATCTTACCCACCTTGCAGGTTTTGCCTTCGCTTGGATTTATTTCGTTGTGCGTTTCGGCGTAAATCCCTGGCGTCGTCTTACAGGGCGCTGATAAGGATAATTTGATGAAGAAGAAAGTCGGCATACTTTTCGGCGGCAAATCCGCAGAACATGAAATCTCGCTGCTGTCCGCAAAAAATGTTTACGATGCGATAGACAAGGATAAATTCGACCCCGTGCTTGTAATGATCGATAAAACAGGGAAGTGGCAGGTAACGGATGTATTTCAATTTGACGTTATTTTTCCAATCCTTCACGGCCCATTCGGCGAAGACGGCACTATTCAAGGTTTCTTAAAATTGGCTGACGTTCCATACGTTGGTCCCGGGGTGCTTGGTTCTGCCGTCGGCATGGACAAGGTAATAATGAAACGGCTTCTTCGTGATGCCGCAATACCCATCGGAAAATTTTTATCTTTTAAAAACCACGAAAAACCGCTGTCTTTTGCAGAAATAGAAGCCGCAGTAGGCTCCCCTTTTTTTATCAAACCCGCGAACATGGGCTCTTCTGTCGGAATCAGCAAAGTCCGCAGTGAAGAAGAATACGCCGCCGCGGTTAATGACGCTTTTCAATATGATACAAAAATCATCATAGAAGAATTTATACCCGGGCGCGAAATTGAATGCGCTGTGCTTGGAAACGAAGAGCCCTCCGCGTCTTTACCCGGTGAAATTATCCCTGCCCATGACTTTTATTCATACAACGCAAAGTACGTTGACGATAAAGGCGCCTCGTTGCAGATCCCTGCGAAACTCGACGAAGACACAACAAAACGCGTTCAAAAACTTGCAGTGGAAGTATTCCAAACACTATGCTGCGAAGGACTTTCGCGCGTAGACTTTTTCTTGAAACCCAACGCCTCTGCCTCGCAGCCATACGAAATTATTGTAAACGAAATAAACACAATGCCCGGTTTTACAAAGATCAGCATGTATCCCAAAATGTGGGAAGCCTGCGGCGTTTCATACACGGAACTAATAACGCGCCTCATTGAATTGGCAATCAGCCGTTTTGAAAAAGAGCGGAATCTGAAGACAAGCTTTGTGTGAGCATAGTTAAAGACAAGCGTGTCTTTAATAGTTTGGAATCAAGGTTTTTCATGCCGAACATTCTGCAGCTCGATAAGCTCATCTATTTGTCTAAGTACAAAATCCTGATATTCAGGGTATAACTCCTTAAAAAGGCTGGTTACTTTCTCCAGTTTTTCCTCTGAGGTGCTGTTAAACATACGCCCTTCGCCTGTAAGCAGCCAGTGTTTATTAACAGAAAATGTATTAGAAATTAAGTAGACAAGGCGGTCTTTTACTTCATTGTGACCTAGCTCAATTCCCGCCAGATATCCGTTAGAGACATAAATTGCCTTCGCAAAAGCTCTTTGAGATAATTTTAATGCATGTCTTAATTCAATAATTCTTCCATTTATTGTCATATAATTTTATTGCTGTTTTATTTTATTATTTGTTTGCTCACTTATCAAGCAAAAATCTTCAATTTTTTAGTAATTTGTATATAAAAATAGCTTGACATATGCTCATATTTATAGCATTATATGCTTGTATTGAAGCATTATGTGTGATGAAACGAAGTTGTTATATTTACGATGTTTTTTCTCGGAACTTACAGAGGTAAACCAGCAATATATATTAGGTCTTGTTGATGGTTTGGTGCATGCGCAGGGTGTTAGTAAGGGAAAACAACAGGTAAAAACGCCGGACAATTACAAATCAGTAAAACCGGCTTTTTATAAATGCTCAATAGAGCGTAAAACCTGTCCTTAAGGGCAGGATAATTTAATTAATGTCTTGGGAAATTAAGACGTTAAAGGAGTTTTCGTATGAAAAAAAATCTTATTGGTTTGATGTTGGCTCTGGTTTTACTAATAACAGGGTTTGTTTTGACGAGCTGTGAAACATTTGATGATTTTGCTTATGGATACGGGATTGGCCGCGGGTGGTTCAGTTACAATAGTTCTGCTGATACCAATGAATATACAGCTAATAATCAGATTGAAAAATATTAACTTAGTAAATCAAGTTCTCGTTAGGTGTAAATTGTAATGAGTAAAATAATTTTTTTAATCATTATAATAATTTTATCTATTTCGGGATGCTCGATTTGCAATGTTGAAGCTAATGAACCAGGGATTCGTCATTTTAGCGCTGGCAATGATTAGTTGTTTTAATTTGCAATTATCCCGTATGGGATGATATATTTGTTTTTTAATAGCTTTATATAATGCTATTAAAAGGAGATTATTATGAACAAGAAAGGAATTTTTGTTCTCGGTATCGCAATGATTCTCATGGCGATGGTTTCAGGAATGGCGTTTGCGGAAGAAGATACTGAATATGAGTATACCATTACGGTTCAGTATAGAAATTCAAGAACTAATCAGACAGGATCAAAAACATATACATTATGGGCTGCTTCTGCTGCTGAGGCGGCAGAACAGGCAAAACAGCTTTGTGAATGGGATTTTGGCACTAACAGCGCTATCAGCTGCGGGATACCAAGAGTAACCGGCAGAAAGAGATAAGTAAAAATCGGTAATGCTATGAAAAACCTTAATTATTTAATAAGTTATTCGGTTTTTCATGGCATATTCATTACTGTCTGCCTCAATAACAATCACCACCAGTTCCGGCGAGTTGAAAATTCTAGGCAGAAAAAAATTAATAGAAAGACCCCTGCTTACAATATGCGTGAGATCATCATGTGTGTAAAGCCCGCCTGCGTATTTTGGAAAGAAACCCTGGTGCGGCGCGTATAATCCGTTTATCGCGTTTGGAATTATTACCTGCCCTCCGTGCGCATGGCCGGATAGCACAAGATCGAATGAATATTGTTTATACAATTCTATTAGCTCAGGCCGGTGAGCCAGTAAAATCTTGTATATATGAACTCCATCCAGTTCTCTGAACTCTGCTTCCATAATTTCTCTTTGATTATAATCCTGAGTTTCATACTTCTTTTTGTATGGGTCTTCTATACCGGCGATGATTATTTCATTCTTGTTAATTTCCAGTTTTACATAAGTGTCCGATAAAATATTCACGCCGAAAGATGCCAGCTCTTCGCGGATAGTATCTATTTTTTTTGTCATATACTCATGATTGCCTGTAACATAATAAATCGGCGCAATACCGGAAATACCAGATAGAAGCATACGGGTTCCCTTAATCGAGGAAATTTCGTCCGTGATATCGCCTGTTATAAGGATTAGATCCGGCTGCGCTTCTTTAACTAAATTTATTAATTTTTCCTGATTTGTTCCGTGTTTTGTATTGTGCAAATCAGAAATTAAAATAAGCTTTATACTGCTTTGTTCCTTAAATAAAGGAGTTTGCAAATTATACGTTTGCGTAGCTATTGATGTACACGAAATTGATAATAAAGAGAGCAGCGCTGATAATAAAAATTGTTGCTTCGGTGTAATATTCAATTCTGCGGTTTAAGTCCGGGTAAATCCCACTCAGGCGGAATTTTCACAGGCATTCCTTTTGAATCGACAAACACCCATGTAGCTTTTGCCAGGATTATTAAATCCTCTCCGCGCCGGATTTCCTGTTCCAGAGTGCCGCTGACAGCTCCTTTTTTAATTGGCTTTGTTTTTATAACAAGCACATCATCGGTAAAAGCGGGTTTTTTATAATCGATCTCCATCCGGGAAATATAAGTCCCAAAACCCGCGTTAAACGCCTTGTCATAATTAAAACCGATATCTTTTAAAAATTCATAACGCGCGTATTCCAGATAATTCAGGTAATTCGCGTTATTTACATGATTGTAGCTGTCGCATTCGTATGTGCGGACGGTTAATGTGCATTGTGTTTCCATGAGGTTATATTACAAAATATTTTACAATTATGTAAGGTAAGCCTGGCGCGAAATTCCCTGTTGGAGCGCGCCGCTCGGGTTGAAGCCTTCGCGCACCCATATTAAACCTGCTTACATTAAAATTCTTCTAAATCGAATCAAACAAACTATCGATTATCTTGTCAAAGTTTTCTACATCGCTTAAAACCCATTCTTCATCTAATTTTCTGACAGGGCTGATAATTATTACGTCCAGTGTTTCGGGTTTCCAGTAAAATCTGTATGCCTTGCTCATCACTAACGATCTGTCAATTCCATTTCTTCTGGAAAAAGCCGCGATTAAATCAACGTGATCCAATGAAGGTCCGTTGCTCTTTATTCCCTGATTATCATAAATTACTATACGACCTGTATAATAATCAAGTTTGCCATCTTGCAGTGACCAGTTCAGCTTATAGTCCATATTAAAAAATTATAGACTATTTAAGAAAATTTTTCCACTTCTAAATTATCCGGTTATAACAGTAAAAATTTGTTTTTTTTGTAATCAATTAAGCCGTCTTTTTTCATTTTAATAAGTTCATGTGAGAGCGCGCTTCGTTCTACGCAGAGGAAGTCGGCCATTTCTTCGCGGTTGAAAGGGATGGTAATATCACTCCCGCCGAATGACTCAAGGTAGCGCATAACTTTTTCTCTTATGGTTTTTAATTCAAGAATTTCCATTTTATTTTGCATCATCAGGTTTTTTTTCGCTATTATACTGATCATGTTTTCTATTAATTTAATGTGATATGCGCAGGAGTCGGAACAGGTTTTTAAGAAATGCGAAAAATATAGTTTCATGTAACATGAGTTTTCAACTGCAATAACCGTGACAGGGCTTATTGTAACTCCGGCGCAGCACAAAGCTTCCGAAAATAAACTGCCTGGCGGCATTGATGTTATTAGTGAACGGTTGCCGTTATAATTTTCTCGTATTATGTGAAATTGTCCTGTAAGCACAATGCCGAAAAAATCTAATTCATTTCCTGTAAGAAGAATAATTTGTCCTTTTTTAACATTTTCTGTTTTCGCTTTCATGCATTCAAGCAATATGCGCCTCTCTGCGGAATTAATGCCTTTAAATAATTCTGTTAATTCAAGAACGTCAAAATAATTCTCTGATGTTTTCAAACTTTCTCTCTTTTGTGGTTTTAACCACTGAAAATAATATTAAATTTATTACATTTAATATTGGAAAGCAATGAAGCTTTTTACATTTTTAAAAATTATTTTTTGAGGAGTTTAATTATGAAAAAACAAGTATGTATTATCTGCGGTTATGTTTATGACGGAGCTCTGGTCTTTGATGAATTGCCTCAGGATTATGTATGTCCAATCTGCGGAGTGGGTAAAGACAAGTTTGGAGTATTATCCCACAATTTAAAAGAAGCGTTTCTGAAGATAGATTACGGAATGTATGTTATTAGCTCAAGAGAAGGAAATAATGATAACGGCTGCGTTGTAGACGCTTTAATGCAGCTAACAGACGAGCCGCCTGTTATCGCTTTTTCAATTAATAAAGTCAATATGACGCATGACATGGTAATGAATTCCAAAGAATTTAATATATCGGTTCTTACCGAAGAAGCGCCGAAAGAACTTTTTCGGCTTTTCAGCGCGAAATCGGGAAGATTTATCGCCAAGTTCGATGAATTTTCAGACGCGAAACGAAGCGAAAACGGCATCTACCATTTAACAAAATATGTAAATGCTGTCTTTTCCGGTAAAATAATCGACGCTATTGACGCCGGAACTCACACGCTTTTCCGCGGAGAAATACAAAGCGCGGAGGTTATCTCAGGCGATAAAACATTGTCGTACAGCGACTACCGCAGGGAAGTGAGGTACAGGCAGATGTTTTGCTTCCAATGTCAGCAAACGGCGAAAGGAAGCGGCTGTACAATGTCAGGAGTATGCGGAAAGAAACCGGAAACTGCCGTTACCCAGGATATATTAACTTGTGAATTAATTTCGCTGGCAGTCGCCATTCAGGAAAAATATCTGGATTATTCTTCAGTATTGGATTTAATAGATTTAATCATAGAAGGATTGTTCACTTGCGTTACAAATGTAAATTTCAATACAGAAAAAATCGCCGCATTATCCGCTGAAGTTAGCGCAAACAGGGAAAAACTAGGAGGTATAGAAATTATCACACATGAAGAACTTTTCAGCGGAGATGAAAATATCCGCTCGCTGCGTTCTGCGCTGCTGTTTGGAATGAGAGGAATGGCGGCATATGCGCATCACGCAAGAATTTTAGGAAAGCGCGGAAGAGATGTGGATAACTGGTTTATTAAAGGGATGTCGGCTCTTGGAATGGAACATACGGCAAATGAATGGCTTGGGTTATTGATGGAATTCGGAGGCATAAATTTAAGATGCATGGAAATCCTTGAATCCGCGAATATCGGCGTTTACGGAAATCCTGAACCTGCGCGGGTTTCGCTGCGGATAGAAAGGGGTCCTTTTATTGTAATAACAGGACACGATCTGCACGATTTGCAATTGCTTCTTGAACAGACAAACGGCGGAGGAGTGAATGTTTACACTCACGGTGAAATGCTGGCTGCGCACGGTTATCCGGGACTGAGAAAATATTCTCATTTAAAAGGACATTTCGGCGCTGCATGGCAGAATCAGCAAAATGAATTTAAAGATCTGCCCGCGCCGATTCTGTTTACCGCAAACTGTATAATGCCGCCGAGAGAAAGTTACATCGGCAGGGTATATACAACATCAGTTGTACATTATCCTCAGACGATTCACATCGAAGAAGACGCGAATGATAATAAAGATTATTCTGTATTGATCGATCACGCGATTAAACTGGGAGGTTTCAGCGAAGATAATCAATTTACGGGGATGAACGGCGGATTGGCTGTAACAACAGGTTACGGCAGGCAGACAGTTTTAAATAACGCGCCGGCAATCGTCGACGCTGTAAAAGCAGGGGTGATCAAACACTTCTTTCTTGTCGGCGGCTGTGACGGCGCGCATAGTTCCCGAAATTATTATACCGACTTTGTAAAGCAGACGCCGCATGACACAATAGTTCTTACTTTGGCATGCGGTAAGTTCCGTTTTAACGATATAGACGCAGGTTACATCGGACCATTCCCGCGTATACTGGATATGGGACAATGCAACGACGCTTACGGCGCTGTTGAAGTCGTTGCCGCGTTAGCCGAAGCGCTTAACTGCGGCGTAAATGATCTTCCCCTGACTTTTGTATTATCATGGTACGAGCAAAAAGCCATTTGCATATTACTGACTTTGCTTTCACTTGGTATCAGAAATATTTATATCGGCCCAAGCGTTCCTGCGTTCTTTTCCGAAACAATATTAAAAGTAATGATCGAAAAATTCAATCTTCATCTTATCAGCGCGCCGGAGAAAGATTTGGAACAGATATTAAAGAAATGATTCGGACATAAAAAAACCTGATCGCCGAAAAGCGGTCAGGTTTTTATCAGCTTTGCAAAAAGTTTATTCCGCAGGTCCCTTGCGCTGCACATCAGCTGCATAGTATGCGGCGGATGTATTTCCTTCAAAACCTGAAATGCTTGTGACAACATTTAATGTCGGGTTTGTAGCGTGGTGCAGAGTTACATTTTTGATCAACTGGGTAATCGCGTTGATTCTTCCTTCATCCTGACTTGTTAAACCCAATGCGAAATAGAACGGTCCCGTTGCGCTCGCCGCGGGAAGGTTTGCTGCTTTGTTATATTGTCCGTGAGCTCTTGAACCTGTAATATTATATTCATAAGTAAACCATTCATCCGCTACAGCGCCTAAAGATGTCCAGTTTGTAGTATTGTTATCGATTATCATATTTGCGAACATTGAATCGGAACTGAGGCTGACTGTTGTGTTGCCGCTGTCCGGCATAAAATGTTCTTCTTTGTAATTGCCGTAAAGACGAACGCATCCGCTTCTTAATCTCTTGGTAATATTTTCAGCATCAACCATATATTCGACGGTAAGTTTGTTATAGTTTCCCCATGTTTGTCCCGCGGGAAGTTCAAATTTGAAGATTGCCTGACCTGCATTTGCCAGCCTAAGCCTTTCTGTTCCCGGAGGAGCCGGTTCTAATGTTCTGCTTGGTCTCGGCGCTGCCTGGTCTGCGTTTGCGTTGCCGGCACAGGCTGTCATTGTAATGACCGCTGTCAGCGCAACAATCCCGATAATTAATCCTAATTTCTTCATAAGATTCTCCTTGAATTTGGTTTTTCTCGTTCATTCTATCACACTATAACTGACAAATCAACACTATCTTTCTTTTTTGTTGTTTTTACATTATAATAGTGCTATGGCTCTTATCAATCTTGTGGCGGAGACAGGGAAGGCGCTGCCTCTTGGAGCATCTTTAACCCATGACGGCGTAAATTTTGCAATTTTCTCCAGGAATGCCACGGCTGTTACTCTCATTATTTTTGAGTCTGCGGATAAAGAATCTTCATGGATCGAAATCCCCCTTGATAAAAGAGAACATAAAACCGGAAATATTTGGCATTGTTTTATCAGAGGACTTAAAGCCGGAACTTGTTATTTGTTCCGCGTAGACGGTCCGTATTTTCCGGAAAAAGGGCAGCGGTTCAATCCTTATAAAACTTTAATCGATCCTTACGCGAAAGCGATTACTGACGTAAGCGATTGGGATTATAAAAAATGCTCAGGTTTTGATCCTAATAAACCGGGACGCGATTTATCTTTTTCCTACGAAGACGATGTCACAAATCAACCGCGCTGCATTGTAATCGACAATTATTTTGACTGGCAGGGCGATATGCCGATAAATTATCCTCTGCGTTTCAGCGTAATTTATGAGACCCATGTTAAGGGGCTTACCGCTCATCCGAGTTCGGGAGTTAAGCATCCCGGAACATACAAAGGCGTTATCGAAAAAATTCCGTTTTTAAAAGATTTAGGCATAACAAGTATTGAGTTTTTACCTGTTCAGGAATTTAACGAAAATGAATTCCCCCGCGTAAATCCGCGCACCGGAGCGAAATTAACCAACTACTGGGGATATTCCACAGCGGCGTTTTTCGCGCCAAAAGGTTCTTACGCGGCGGATAAAACCCCCGGAGGGCAGGTTAATGAATTCAAAGAGATGGTAAAGGAACTTCACAAAGCCGGAATTGAGGTTATTCTGGACATCGTATTTAATCACACTGCCGAAGGCAATGAGCAGGGACCTACATTCTCATTCCGCGGGCTTGATAATTCTGTCTATTATATACTCAATGAAAATAAACGTTATTATCAAAATTATTCCGGCTGCGGAAATACTGTGAATTGCAATCATCCTGTTGTGCGCACATTCATTATGGACTGTCTGCGTTACTGGGTAATGGAAATGCATGTTGACGGATTCCGTTTCGATTTAGGTTCGATACTGGGACGCGATCAATCTGGAAGGATAATGGAAAATCCGCCGACATTGGAACAAATCGCCGAAGACCCGATTCTTAGCTCTACAAAAATTATAGCGGAAGCATGGGACGCCGGCGGCGCTTATCAGGTTGGCTGGTTTCCCGGAGGACGCTGGGCTGAATGGAATGATAAATACCGCGACAATGTGCGCAAATACTGGAGAGGGGATCAAAAAGAAACCAGGCACCTTGCGACCCGTATTGCCGGCAGTTCGGATCTTTACCTGCGCGACGGACGCAAGCCATTCCATTCAATCAACTTTATTACAAGCCATGACGGTTTTACAATGAAGGATTTAGTTTCGTATAACGGAAAGCACAACGAAGAAAACGGTGAAAACAACTGCGACGGCTCCGATAACAATTTAAGTTACAATTACGGCGTGGAAGGCCATACAAATGATCCTATTATTAAAATCCTGCGCGAGCGGCAGCTTAAAAACTTTATTGCGACAATGATGGTTTCGCTTGGTACGCCGATGATTCTAGGCGGCGACGAGTTTGGACGCACCCAAAGCGGCAATAATAACGCGTATTGCCAGGACAATGAAATTTCGTGGTATAACTGGTCTTTATTAGAAAAGAATCAAGGTCTTTACCGTTTTATAAAAGAAATGATAGCTTTCCGCCGCCGTCATCCCGGCTTTATGCGCCCTGAATTTTTCACAGGCAGAGGCGGCTTTTACAAAGCGATTCCGGATATTAGCTGGTTCAATGAAAATGCCGGCGCCATTAGCTGGGAGGGAGTAGGTTATTACCTTGCGCTGCGTCTTCTCGGCAGTAAGGCTGATACTTTAGCCGATCGTGATGACAACGATTTTTATATTATGTTTAACTCGGATACAGATCTTCAGAACTTTGTTCTTGCCGAACCGCCGCCGAAGAAGAAATGGTTTCGCGCCATAGATACCGGAATACCTTCACCTAACGATATTTTACTGCCGGGAACCGAAGAACCTCTTTTAACCCAGCGCGTGTATCCGGTAAAAGCCCGCAGCATTGTAATACTAATTTCCAAAGAAGGGTAATTATGGATAACAGCAGTTTTATTTTCGGCGTGGATTTAGACGGAGTAGTCGGCGATTTTTACGGCGCAATCAGAAAAATCGCCGCCGAATGGCTGAATAGACCGTTGGAATCCTTAACCACCGAAGTATCTTATGGTTTCAGCGAATGGGGCATTGACGAATTCGGCGGATACGACAGGCTTCACCGTTACGCCGTAACACAGCGCAACATTTTCGGCGATATGGAACCAATCCTGCACGCGCCTTCGATTCTCAGAAAACTTTCGAATCAGGGAATCCGTATCCGTATAATCACACATCGTCTTTTTTTAAAATATTCACACAGCGCAACGGTTAAACAAACTGTAGACTGGCTTGATAATTATGATATTCCATACTGGGATCTTTGTTTCATGAAAGACAAGGGCGCTGTAGGAGCGCATATATACATCGATGACACTCCGGAAAATGTAATTAATCTGCGTAAACAGGGATACAACACTATTGTTTTTTCAAACTCCACCAACCGCAGTTTACCGGCTCCAAGAGCGGATGACTGGGAAGAAGTAGAACGCATGGTAATGGAAGCCCGCGAAGAGTGGAGAACGGGAACAGTTGGGTTATTTAACGCTTAGTGATTGACATCATCTTAACAACAATTAACGCCAAGTGGATACATCCGTCTCTTGCTCTTCGTTTATTAAAAGCCAACCTCGGCGATCTTGAACCAAACTGCGAAATAATCGAATTTAATCTCCGCCAGCCGTTACGCGAAAAAACAGAACCACTGTTAGCCGCAAAACCGAAAATACTGGGAATCTCCGTGTCAATCTGGAACCATTTGGCCACGATTGAACTTCTTGAAGCGCTGGAAAAAGAATGGATTAGCGCCGCGAAACCTGTAATTGTTCTTGGAGGCCCTGAAGTGTCACATTTGCCGGCTGATGCTGAGATTTTTATGTTTGCGGATCATGTTATTCGCGGTGAAGGAGAGATTGCCTTTAGACAATTATGTGAAAATATTTTATATAAACCTCTCGCAGAGACGCAAGGGCGCAGAGGACGCGGAGAAGAGGAAGAGAGCTTAAAAAGCGCGTATCATCTTTATAGTGATGAAGATGTTGCTAAAAAATTAATATATGTTGAGTCATCAAGAGGTTGTCCCTTCAAATGCGATTTTTGCCAAAGTTCATTAGACGAAAAAGCATACGAATTCCCGTTGGAACCATTTCTAGCCGAAATGGACACATTAATCCAACGCGGCGTAAAAACTTTCAAATTCCTGGATCGCTCATTTAATACAAACATAAAAAGAGCATTAAAAATAATCAACTTTTTTTTAAGCAAAGTAAAACAAAAACCTTTCACCGTTCACTTCGAAATGGTGCCGTCGCTTTTTCCTGATGAACTAATAGATGCGTTATCGCGTTTCCCGCCCGGCACACTGCGGCTCGAAATCGGCATCCAAACCCTGAACCCTGAAGTCTCCGCGCGGATAAACCGTCCGTCAAACCCCGATAAAGAACTTGAAACACTTCGCCTGTTAATAGAAAAAACCAGCGCAATAATCCACGCGGATTTAATCGCGGGGCTTCCGGGCGAAGACATTGAATCATTCGGTAATGGTTTCGACCGTCTTTGGCTCGCGTTAAACGGCGGGTGTTTATCTTCTGAACCCGCGGACAATACGGCATTCAGCGGACATCATCGGACGGAAATTCAACTTGGTATACTCAAATTTCTGCCCGGAACGCCTGTTTTACGGCACTGTAAAGACTGGAAAGTATTATTTAACCCACTGCCTCCTTACGAAATAGTAGAAAATGCTACGATTTCTGCCCGCGACCTGTTTCGGCTTAAGAATTTTGCCCGATTCTGGGTGCAAATTGCTGATCGCGGGCTGATAAAATTGGAAAACAGAGCAGTCTTTAATAAATTTTTAGCTTTTTCAGATGAGCTTTACGCGCATTTTGGCAGAAATTGGGGAATTGATAAAGCGGATTTGCTTCAAAAAACTCAAAATGCTGTTTTTTAAGCTAAATATGGACAAATTCGCCATATTGCAGTATATTTTAATAAGGAGGCATAAAATGAAAAAACGTATCATTTATTTGGCTTTGGCCATATCTATATTTTGTTTTTATGCATGCGAAATCAAGATCCCGACTGCTGTGGAAATAACGGGATCACCAAAACTTACGCTTACCGCGAATTATGATGTAAGCGATCTATTGTCCGGAATATTCGACGACATGTTCGCCGGTTTTAACGAAGATGAAGAAAGTCCTGTTAAAATTTACGACTGTGTGCATAACAGTATAACTACAAAAACATTGTTAGTTTATGTTGAAGTGCTTAAACAGAATTTTAACATGTCAAGCGAATATACTACGCCGGAACTCGATGATATATTTGATCTTATTGATAATCAATTTCCGGGCGGGATACCGTTTGACAATGATGATCTTGGTTTCGATATAGATGGATTTCCTCAATTCAACACTTCCGGTGATGAAAGTTTTGATATGCCGTCATTGAATTTCCAGGATTTACTCGGAGAAGATTTTCCGTTCAAATTAGATAGCGCCGGCATTAAAACAAAGCTGTATATTTACGGTCACCCTATCGCCAGCGTTCTTTCAATCACAATTAATGATGAAGAGAAAGCCAATAATAACACCGTTCCAAATTGGTCAGACATTAACAATGAAGCGAATACCTACAATAGTAATGTTCTGCCTGCAGGCGGCAGTGAATTATCGCTGCCGATCAGCGATGGCCTAGAAGATTTTTCCATAAGTGTCGAAATTTCCAGCGACGCAACGCTTACAAAACAGATGCTTACGGCAAACGAAGATATTAATGTTGTCCTGGCTATTATGATTCCTTTAAAACTGGTTTCAGCCGGCACAGGTTCTTACACTTTAATCGATCTAAGTGAAGAAGATGATGACGAAGACGGAGTGCCTAACGATATTCTTGGAAGAGAAAGAGGAGGCAGTCTCGCGGAGCTTGGCGATATGGAAGTTCACATTGAAAAAATAAAAATGATACTTACAATTAATCCTCTTCCGTTTAAGAACGCGGAAATTAAAATAACTAACGGTAATTCCGGCGATCTAAATTATATTAATTTCCCTGCAATCCAATTCGGCTCCAATACAATTACGGTTGATTTTAATTCAACTGAAATGAATGCCATTATCGAAAAGTGGCCGTTTGCTCCAAAAATTGAAGTTTTGTTTAAAAATAATGCGGAAATATCAATACCTAGAACATTAGTTTTAAAAAAACTTGAGGTGGAGACAAAAGTCAAAGTTACCGCTCCGCTGGCGCTGACAGGATTAGGACTGTAGGGGGACATCATGAAAAAATTTACAATTATTTTATTTATATTGATGTTCGCTCTTCCCTTCGGCGTTTTCGCTGTAGAGGAGCCTTTCGGCGATGATCCTCTTGATGTAGGCGCTAAGAGACCGTTCTTGGTTGAAGACCGCCGTTTTGAAGTTGGTATTCTCAATATGAACTTCAACTTTACAAATGACTTCCTTTCAGTTTCTGATATTTTTCAGGATACAATAAAATTGAATCTTGATGATTTAAACGACGGTTTTAATTTGAATTTCGGAATTGGTATAACGCCTTTTTATTTTAATTTTAAAACAAAAAAAGGATGGGGTTTCGGCCTTTCAACCGATGTGGAAAGCATGGGAGTATTCGGTCTTCCCGGCACAATGCTTACGCTGAGCGAAGCGAATAAAGAAGTCGCGGATATTGCGGGCGCTGCGTTTGCGGCGGTTACAGCGAAAGCAACTTTTAATGTTCAAAAATTCAAGATTAAAGTTAATCCGTCGCTCTTTTACGCTCTCGCGTACATTAAACCGCCTTCGCTTACATACACAATGAGTAATACCGACGAAGGAACAAAGCTGTTTATAGATTACGATTTGCAGCTGTATACCGGTATTGCCGCGCAGGGAGATATGTATGCCGTTACTTCAAAGCCGGGTTTGGACTTCACTGTTGGAGTTGAATATCCGCTTGCCAAAGAAATCGGGTTAACAAAAATACTGCCGATCCTTGATTTTGACGTTTCTTTGGACTTCATTAATGTTCCGATTGTGTCTTCAAAAATGTATGATCGTATGCGTATGAACGGGCGCATTGGCAGAGACGCGGTATTGGATTTTACTGAGTTAGAGGATTTTTTCAGCGGTACCGAAAACGAACCTATTTTCAGCAGCGATACGGAAGTTGGAGTCAGGCGTCCGTTTAAAATGATTTTAACTGTTGAGTGGCGTCCGCTGTTCGGAAGCAAACTGCTTACAGTTATGCCGATGCTTGGATTCTGCGTTAATGAACTTTACAATGACGTAGGCTCTATCGAAGCCGGACTCAGCGCCAGATTGAACCTCGCCAATTGTTTTATTGCCACTCTCGGACTTTGTTACACCGATCGTATGTTTGTGAACAGTCTTGATCTTGCGCTTAACTTAAGAGCTTTTGAATTTAATATTGGCGCGGATCTCAGATCGCAGGATTTTGCCAAGAGCTGGTCGGGAGCCGGTTTTGGTTTGAAAATCGGATTTAAGTTCGGCTGGTAGAGAAATGCCAAACAGGAACTGATAGTTCCGATGAAAATGGATTATTTAGCTTGAAATCAGGCAGCCAATCGCTGCCTGTAACAAGCTCCTGACAAAATCCGTCGTTAATTTCAAATTCTTCCAGCCACTTTAAAACATTTTTATATTCTTTTTCCGTTAAATAACGATTCGGCATTTCTCTTTCTCTGTTCGGAATCGGAGTATATTGTGTCATTAACGAAAGCAGGGCGCGATCTTTTATGTTATCTGCAAACCACTTAAGCACAGAGCGTGTGGACTCAAGAAAACCGGGTAAAACAAGGTGGCGTATAATGATTTTTTCGCGCGCGTCATGCAGCGATTTTTTTTCCAGTATGCCGAGCATTTTTAAAATAGCCGCTTTCGCTGTTTCAGGATAATCGGGCGCGTTAAAAAATTTTTGCGCAAGAGCTGAGTCCAGAGTCTTTAAATCCGGCAGATAAATATCAATATAATCACTTAATAGTTCCAGAGCTTCCCGGCTGTCGTAGCCTGAAGAATTCCAAAGTATTGGAAGCGATAATCCCTGTTTTTTTGCTTCTTTAAACCCTTCAATTATACCGGGAACCGCGTGGCTCCCTGTTACAATATTGATATTTTCCGCTCCATTCTTTTCTAGCAGAACGCATATTTTTGCAAACTCCTCAGGAGAAACTGTCCTTCCCAAACTGGTTTGCGATACCTGCCCTCCTTTGGAGAGCTGATAATTCTGACAAAAAGCGCAGCCCAAATTACATCCGCTTATAAAAATTGTTCCGGATCCGCCCTTGCCCGTAAGCGGCGGCTCTTCCCCCTTGTGAATGACAGCAGCTCCTATCCTTAAATCCGGTGTTTCCCCGCAATAACCGATTTCTCCCTTAAGGCGGTTAATACCGCAGTTTCTTGGGCACAATTTGCAGGATTTATAAAGATCCAACATTGCGAAAGTATACCATATTTAATAATTGAGACCATTGTTCTTGCAACCGAAAAAAGTTCTTCAGTGTCAAAAAAACATCTTGACAAAAGCAAGAAATTTGTAAAAAATAGGGGCATGACAAAATATGTGAATTTGTCATAAAAGGTATTATGGCTATTGAAATTATTGGAACAGGGCGGGCTGTACCGCCTAAAAAAGTAAGTAACGAAGAATTGGCGACCCAGATCGATACCACTGACGAGTGGATCAGATCCCACACAGGTATTGGCAACCGCCATTTTTCGGATGAATCTACCGCCTGCAGCGACTTAGCGGCGGAAGCGGCGAAAAATGCTCTTGCTATGGCAGCCGGTTACTCAGGCGATGACCCGGCGCAGAGAGATAAAGCCGCCGCTGAAATAGCGGAAACAATCGATATAATTATTACCGCGACAGTTACGCCGGATTATTTCGGTACCCCGTCTACCGCCTGCCTTGTACAGGCTAAGATTGGAGCGAAAAACGCCGCCGCGATGGATCTTGTCGCCGGCTGCACCGGTTTTGTTTTCGGGCTTGAGACAGCCGCAGGGCTTTTAAATAACGATTCACAACGCAAACGCGCCCTTGTTATCGGCGCCGAAATGCTCAGCAAAGTGATGAATTGGGATGATAGAAAAACATGCGTTCTTTTCGGCGACGGCGCGGGAGCGGTGGTTATAGAAAAAAAAGGCGAATGCTGCCAGGGCGGTAAAACAGGTTTGCAAAAAACCCTTATGTATGCCGACGGTACAGGCGCTGAAAGCCTTGTTATGCGAAGAGGCGGCACGCGAAACCCCTTTAAAAAAGGCGAAGTTATCGATAATGGAATCTGCGTTGAAATGAACGGGCAGGAAGTTTACAATTTCGCTGTTGGAGCGATGTCCGATACAATTAAAGCGCTTATGGAATCCGCCAATTTAAGCATAGATGATGTCGCGTGGATTATTCCGCATCAAGCGAACGCGCGTATTGTAAAAGCGGCAAGGATCAGACTGCACATTCCGGCTGAAAAATTTTATATGAATATCGAAGAATACGCCAACACTTCCGCCGCGACAATTCCTCTTGCGTTAGATGAAATGAACCGAAACGGTTTAATAAAGAAAGGCGATATAATTTTAACTGTAGGATTCGGCGGAGGCCTGACCTACGGCGGTAATATAATAATTTGGTAAGGATAAAGGTAGAAAAAAGATGAATAAACAAAATGTAGTGTATTTGTTTCCCGGGCAGGGAGCCCAGTATTCCGGTATGGCGATGGATTTGCTGGAATCCGCCGCTGTAAAATCGCTCTTTGATAAAGCGTCAGAAATTTTCGGAAAAGATGTAAAAGATCTTCTTCAGTCTGACGCCGATAACCTTAAGCGCACAGATGTTTCGCAGCCTGTAATTACTGTTGCCAATTTGGCGGCGGCGGCATTCTTGAGTGATCAAGGGTACAAACCTGCCGCTTGCGCAGGTTTCAGTCTCGGCGAATACGCCGCTTTAGTGTGCGCAGGTATTGTAACTGCGGAAGATTGCCTGCGTCTTGTTAAAGCAAGAGGCGAGGCAATGCAGAAGGCCGCGGATAAACTGCGAGAAGCCGCAGGCGGAGACGCTTCGGCAGCGCCGGGAATGGCGGCGATCGTCGGCCTTGCCCCTGATCAGGTTGAAGAATTAATCGCTAAATGGAAAGGCGAAGGTTTAAACGATTTATATGCGGCTAACATTAACTCGCTAAAGCAAGTTGTTGTAAGCGGAACAGCGGCGGCATTAACAGATGCGGAAAACCGTTTTAAAGAAGCCGGAGCAAAGCGCGTTATACGCTTACAGGTTGCAGGCCCATTCCATTCGCCGCTTATGGCCGCCGCTCTGGAAGGTTTTACGCCGGTTCTTGATAAGATAACATTTAACGATCCAAGTATTACAATTTTTTCAAACGTAACAGGCAAAAAGATTGCTTCAGGCGCGGAAGCGAAAGAGCTTGCCGTAAAACAAATTACAAACCCTGTCCGATGGGTGGATGAACAAGCGTCAATAACCTCTTGCGGCGCAGAAGCGTGTTTGGAAGTCGGACCCGGAAAAGTTTTACAGGGTTTATGGAAAGATTCAGGAAGCGAGATTCCTGTTTTCGCGGCTGGAACAAAAGAAGACATCGCCAAAATCGGCGCATAATTAAAAGGAGTTTTTATGAGACTTGAAAACAAAAAAGCCTTAGTTACAGGCGCTTTAAGAGGAATCGGAAAAACAATAGCCGATTTATTTATCGCTGAAGGAGCCGAAGTTTGGGGTTTGGATTATAAAACGCCCGAAGATTTTGCGGACAGAAACGCGGCGGCAAAAGGAAAACTTCATTGGGTGCAGCTGGATCTTTCACAGCTTTCCGCAATAGACGGCGCGATTGAAAACGCGGTAAAAGAATCAGGCGGTTTTGATATCCTTGTTAATAACGCTGGCATCACAAAGGACAATCTTTCTTTTAGAATGTCCATAGAAGAATGGCAGAAAGTAATAGATATAAATCTTTCCGCGGCGTTTTTTGTATCGCGCACTGTGGCAAGAGATATGATAAAAAAGCGCGCAGGTTCTATCATCAACATGGCGAGCATTGTAGGTATTCACGGCAACGGCGGGCAGGCAAATTACGCCGCGAGCAAATCCGGGCTTATCGCTGTAACAAAAAGTATCGCAAACGAAGTTGCGTCCCGCGGAGTGCGCGCTAACGCGATCGCTCCTGGTTATATCGAAACAGATATGACTGCTGTACTGCCTGAAGAAGTTAAGAAAAAAATGTTGGACGGCGTTCCATTGAAACGCCCGGGACAGCAAAGTGATGTTGCAAAAGCGGTATTGTTTTTTGCATCTGATGATTCATCATATATTACGGGGCAGGTATTGCCCGTAGACGGCGGAATGTACTTCTAGGAGGATTAAAAATGAAAAAGAAAGTAGTAGTAACAGGAATGGGAGCGATTACTCCCATCGGTAACAATGTTGAAGAATTTTGCGCGGCTTTAAAAGCCGGGAAAAGCGGCATAGGCCCAATCACTTCATTTGACACCACCGATTTTGATGTAAAGATTGCTGGTGAAGTAAAAGATTTTGACACAGGCCTTTGGATGGATAAAAAAGAAGCGCGCAAGATGTGCCGCTTTACTCAGTTCGCGGTAGCGGCTACAGCTCAGGCTTTGATTCAAGCAGGGCTAATGGGCGACGCAGAGGCTGACGGCAAGAGGCCGGTAAAAAGCAAAGCTGAAAGAACCGGCATCGTGCTTGGCAACGGCATCGGCGGATTCGAAACAGTAAGCGAATCGATGAAAAAACTTTTTAACGACGGCCCGAAAAGAATGCTGCCTCTTACAGTCCCAATGATGATTCCAAATGAAGCAGCCGGAAATGTCTCGATGATGTTCGGCACAAAAGGGCCGGCTTATACTCAGGTAACTGCTTGCGCCGCAGGCACAGACGCGATAGGGCAAGGTCTTGATTTAATCCGCAGCGGCCGCTGCGATGTGGTGATTGCAGGCGGCACAGAAGCTGTAATAGTCCCCTTTGCTGTAGGCGGTTTCCAGATGCTTAAAGCGCTTTCCACAAAACGCTGCAACGAACCTGAAAAAGCTTCCCGCCCCTTTGACGCAGACCGCGACGGCTTTGTAATGGGCGAAGGCTCAGGCGTTATGATTCTTGAAAGCGAAGAACACGCAAAAGCGCGCGGCGCGAAAATTCTTGCCGAGCTTGCAGGGTACGGCGCGACAGCGGACGCGTATCACATAACATCTCCCGATCCTGAAGGAAACGGCGGAGCAAACGCGGTAAGGCTCGCTCTTGCAGACGCGGAAATGAAACCTGAAGAAATCCAGTATTACAACGCGCACGGAACATCAACAGAAATAAACGATCCTACAGAAACTAAAATGATTAAAATGGCTTTTGGGGATCATGCCTACAAAATGAAAATTTCAAGCACAAAGAGTATGCACGGCCACTGCATCGCCGGAGCCGGCGGCATCGAAGCCATTGTCTGCGTTCTAGCGATTCGCGACGGATTTTTCCCGCCCACAATCAACCTTGACAATCCGGCTCCCGAATGCGATTTGGACTATGTACCCAATAAAGTACAATACGGTGAAGTAAAAGCCGCAGCATCAGGCTCGCTCGGTTTCGGCGGACACAACGGTGTAGTGGTATTCAAGAAATACGAGTAGAGCTTTTTTCTCGCAGATGCGCAGAAAACGCAGAGTTATTTTAGGAGTTTGTATTATGAGTGAAATAGAAAGTTTGCTGCCGCATCGTGAACCGTTTTTATTTGTGGATAAAATTGTTGAGGCAAGCAAGGAAAAAATTGTAGCGGAACATTTGTTCGCGGAGACTGAATTTTTCTTTAAGGGACATTTCCCAGAGTACCCTGTTGTGCCCGGAGTTGTTCTTGTAGAAACAATGGCTCAATCAGGCGGCGCCGGTCTTAGCAAGCTCGGCGTTTTTGAGGACGGCTCACTTTTCTTTCTTGCCACGGTTGACAAGGTAAAATTCCGCCGCCAGGTCCGTCCCGGCGATGTTGTCCGCTCTGAAATTGAAAACCTGCGAATTTCTCCAAAGATGATTAAGCAGAGCGGTAAAGCCTACGTTGGCGATGAACTTGCCGCCGAAGCCGAGTGGATGTGTTTGGTTGGGAACAAATAACAGCGCCCCGTCAAGGGGCGTGGATGAATAATGCGGCAGGTTCCGGCGCAGTGAAATCCCATTTGTTGTAATGAAAGTAGGCTGGTTTTATCCAGCCGTGCGCGCCGCGGTGAAGAGCCGAGTAATTTAACATATTGAAGGAGAATATAATAATGCCAATTAAACCAATGGTTAGAAACAATATCTGTCTTAACGCGCACCCTGCAGGATGCGCCGCGAGTGTGCGAAAGCAGATCGAGTATACAAAAGCGCATCTGTCAAAAACTGATAACGCGCCGAAACTTGTGCTTGTAGTCGGCTGTTCCAACGGTTACGGGCTTGCAAGCAGAATCGGCGCTGCGTTTGGATATAAAGCTGTTACAGTTGGTTTGTCTTTTGAAAATGAGCCGTCGGAAAAAAGAAGCGGCACCGCAGGTTACTACAACAACGAAGAGTTTGACAAGCAAGCTGTTAAAGACGGACTTGTTTCCATTACGTTAAACGGCGATGCATTCTCAAACGAAATGAAAGCGAAAACAGTCGAAGCTGTAAAACAAGCCGCGGTAAAAGCGGGAATCCCTGCAAAGATCGACTTATTTGTTTATTCTCTCGCGTCGCCTGTAAGAACAGATCCTAAAGACGGCGTTATGTATAAATCGGTAATTAAACCGATAGGAACCGCTCAATCAGGAAGGTCTCTCAATTTTATGGATGGGATTTTTAGCGATTTTAATATTGAGCCTGCAACACCCGAAGAAATTTCCAACACAGTAAAAGTCATGGGCGGCGAAGATTGGGAACTCTGGATGGACGCGCTCGACAAGGAAGGCTTACTTGATACGCAGACACGCGCTGTAGCGTATACTTACATCGGTCCTGAATTGTCATGGGCAATTTACAAAAACGGAACAATCGGCAAGGCTAAAGAAGATTTGGAAAGAGCCTGCCGCGCGATCAATAAAAAATTTACAGAAACAAAAAAAATATTCGGCGCATGGGTTTCCGTAAACAAAGCGCTTGTAACCCGCGCCAGCGCGGTTATTCCAATTATTCCGCTGTATATTTCATCGCTCTTTAAAGTAATGAAGGACATGAAACTGCACGAAGGCTGCATAGAACAAATTGAAAGGCTCTACCGCGACCGGCTCTACACCGCAGACGGCAAAGTGCCGACAGACAGCGAAAACCGTATCCGCATTGACGACTGGGAAATGCGCGATGATGTGCAAAAAGCTGTTGTAGAAAAAATGAATAAGGTAACAACGGAAAACGTGTATGTAGAAACCGACATCGCAGGTGTAAAACACGACTTTTTGGAAGTACACGGCTTTGACGTTGAGGGTGTTGATTACGACGCGGATTGAGCCGGCTTTGTTTTAATATTCAATAGTCATTAATGCTTGTTAAAACACGCGGAATTTTTAAATCTTCAATTTTTCTATTTTTGATTCGTCGCCGATTCCGTAAAAGTCTACGTTTATCGGCTGGCTTTCGGGGAATTCAATTACAGCGAATGTTGCGCCGATTCTGCTGCGAGGCCGCGCGACGCTTCCCGGATTAATTAATTTTATGCCGTCTATGGTTTTGCTATGGGGAACATGGCTGTGTCCGAATAAAACTATGTCCGCATTGTTGTTCCGCGCCGCGGCAATAAGCGCATGATGTCCGCCGTATAAACCGTAACGATGTCCGTGGCAGATGAAAAAACGATGTTCCGCATAATCAAATGTTAAAGCGTCCGGTAAATTGGTTCCGTAGTCATTGTTTCCGCTTACGCATTTCCAGTCGCAGATAAATCCTGTTGCGTCAACTGATGGTTTTAAATCAGAAAGACCGTCGCCCAGAAACGCCGCGGCGCAGATTGTGCCGTTGGGCGGAATATAATTATTTGCCCAGTTAAGAACCGCTTTTAGGGCTGAGATGCCTCCGTGTGAATCAGAAAGTACAAGAAGTTTTTTATTGTCCATAATAAAAATTTAGGCTCTTGCGTTGCGTCTGGAGCTTACAAAGCGTGAGAAGTCGTTGATGTTTTTTACAGTGATCCTGTCGGGGTAAATTTCTACGCGTCTTTGATTTACAAAGTGACCCAAGATATCCCTAGCTTCATTAGCGCTCATGCCTGCCCAGTGGGCTACGCCTTCAACAGTTATTTTAAATTCGCGAGTTTCGTTTGTTTTATCTATATCAGGCTGAGTTTCATCAAGCATCAGGAAAACGTCCGCCAGTTTTGACTGTTGATCCGGCAGGGTAAGGATCATGAATCTGCGTTTGGAATCGTAAATGCGTTTACAGAACATTTTCAGTAATTTTAGCGCGATTTGCGGATTTCCAAGAAGAAGGATTTCAAAGTTTTGGGAATTAAACTCCAGCACTTTTACTTCTTCAATCGCGATGGCTGTAGCGGAACGTGGAGAGTTTTCTAAAATCGCCATTTCGCCGAACATTTCGGAAGGATGAAGAATATCCAGAGTTCTCTCGATATCTCCGACAAGTTTTACAAGCTGAACTTTGCCCGACTGGATCAAATAAAAAGTGTCGCCGATTTCAAACTCGGAAAATATTATTTCCCCTTTAGGAAATGTGCGTGAAAAACGGCCGAACGCCGCTAAATCCATAGCCATTTTTACGCTCCCAGAGCGCTGAGCGCCCGTCTTGCTTTGTCAGATGCCGCGTCATCTCCGCCCATGGAGATTATCTTTTTATAAAAAGCGATAGATTGATCTTTTCTGCCGATTTTTTCATTGCACTGTCCCATCATGAACATAACTTCTTTAAGTTCCGGATGTTTCGGATACTTGGAAAGCATACCTGTAAAATATTTAATACATTCTTCATATTTATCCATCAGGAACATACAGCGTCCGATTTCGAAAGACGCTTTTGCCGACATTTCAGGATCTTCACCGGAATCTACGATCATTTTGAATGACATAAACGCTTCCTGATATTTTCCCTGCGATACGAGGGAAACAGCGTCGTAGAATGATTTGGTTAACTTTTCTGAACCGCCGCCGCGCGTTGAAGACGAAGGGGCGGCCGCGGCCGGAGCTGTTGAAACTCCGGGGCCTTTTCCGTCGCCGTAGCGGGCAAGCGCGTTCTCGGCGATTTCAAGATTCTTGGTCGCCTGAAGCGCGTTTTTTCCTGAAGGATAAAATGTCAGATAACGGTTGAACACATGTTTTGCGTGTGAAAAGCGCTTATTTTTAAGATAGAACTCGCCTACATTGTAAAGCCCGTCCGCCGGCGCCTGCTCTTCTTTCGACATAACCTTAGACACCTGTTTGTGAACGCGCCTCATCTGGTTGGAAAAAACCTTAAGCATCTTCATTATTATTCTTGTGTTTGCCATTGCCACAGCTTCAAATTCCGGAACTGTGAAAATCATTACATTTGTGTCCGCAAGAGCGACCGCGTTTTCTTCGCGCGTATAACGGCCTAAAGCGGATTTTACGCCGAAGAACTCACCCGGCTGAACTGAATCTTTTACATCCGCGCCTGTTTCAATATCCTGATATACAAGACTTATTTTTCCGGACTGCAGAATATATATTTTATCAGCGGGATCGCCTTTAAAGTAAATAAGAGAACCTGAACGGTATTGCGCTGGTTTCGGCATTATTTCCCGCCCTCACCCGATGCCGCCTGCTCAGCAGGCTCGAATGGCAGATAATCAAGAATTTTCTTTACTCCCACTTTTCTTCTGACTTCTTTATACAATCCCGCGGGATCGCCTTTTACAAACATTTCTCTGTTTCCGACTTTTATTTGCGTGTAGCCATCGGGAAGTTTGCCGCCGCAAAGATCGATGAAACGCAATTCGCCGTAAATCGGTTTTCCGGCAAGCGTAAGCAGTTCTATGTCTTTCATATCCGCGTTCACAAGATTTTCATACGGACAGTCATTCTTTGCCTTTAATACAATAATGTCACCTAACATTCCCTCTTCCAGAGCGCCGATCCTGTCCTGCATTTTGAATGCCTTTGCCGCGTTAACAGTTATCATCTCGAAGATTTTTTTAGGAGGAAGATCCTCGCCGTAAAGTTTCTGATACAGTTCCCTGTCGTATTTAATTTCCGCAAGAAGATTGGCGGAACCTGTCGCCGACGAATCTGTTCCGATTGTCATGTTTATTCCGGCTTTAAACATTTTGCGCACTTTCGCCGTAACGTTAAACATAAACATATTTGAAAAACCGCACCATGAAACGCTGGCTCCGGCTTTCGCTGTCTTTTTAATATCATCATCGCTGAACGCGATGCAATGAACAAACAGACAATGATCATCTAAGATATTCATTTTTTCAAGCGCGTCAATGCCGTGCATCGCTTCTTTATCAAAACCTTCGTTAAGATGAGTTATAAACGGCCAGTTATTTTTCACCGCTCTTTCATGTTCAATCTCTACGCCGTCGCCCCATTTTAAATCATACGAAGAACTTTCATGGGCAAGGCAGTATTCCTCAATCGCTCTGATAGGAAGGGTAGGAAGTATCTGGCTGTTAAAATGATGAGGAAAATGATCATTAACGGTTGTTACGCCTGAAAAGAGACACTTGTAACCGGAAAGAGCGTAAAGATCTTCGCGGTTTAAATTGGATCGCTCTTTGAATGTATCTGAAGCTTTCAGATCATTATCCCATGGCAGCCATGTAAGATAAAAACTTCCTTTCTTCGGACCGACAGGCGGACGGTAATTCCCCTGCAGGTGATCATGCGTATTTATAAGAGAAGGGTAAACGAAGGATTTTTCCTTCAAATTAACTTTTACAGTACCGCCCGGAGAAACAATCTTTTCCCCTTTGACTCCCAAATCACCGGTATGTGCTTTTTTACCCGGGGTAACAATAACCCCATTCATCAAGGTATAATCAAACACTTACGGACCGTCCTTTACGATTAAAAACTCTCTACCTTCTATTTTATAATGAATTACCCCGTAGATCAATAATCTCGGGGCTCTCTACATACTATTATCGGTAGATTATATATAATTCGGCAAAAATTTGATACTATAATAATGAAATGGTCGATTTTCATACACATTCTAATATTTCAGACGGGGATTTATCGCCTGATGTACTTGTCGAGCGGGCTGCTAAACAGGGGCTTACCGCGCTTGCTCTCACGGATCACGATACCATAAAAGGGCTCGAAATTGCCGCGAATTCCGCAAAATCGCTTGAAAATTTCAAGTTTATCCCCGGAATCGAGGTGAATATCAGCTGGACAGGGAGTAAAAATGTGCCGGGAATGGGTCCTGGCGGGGAGTTTCATCTGCTTGGTTTGGGTATTAACTCGCCAAGTCCGGCTTTTATTGCCGCAATTGAGGAATTATCCCGCAAGCGGGTTGCCAGAAATATGGAAATTCTAGATAGAATGCACGAGTTGAGCATTGATGCGGCATGGGAAGAGCTGTTAGCCATTGCCGGCAGAGACGGAATTTCATCCGATCAGCGCGGCTATTCGATTGGACGCCCTCATTTTGCGGCTCTTTTAATCAATCGAAAAATTGTTAAAAACACCAGTCAAGCATTTGAACGGTATCTGGGCGTTGGAAAGCCGCTTTATGTTCCCAAAGAAGGACTTATTTTCGAAGAGGCAGTTTCACTGATTCGTGAATCCGGCGGCATCCCTGTGCTGGCGCATCCCATTTCACTTTATGTAGCCTGGGGACGCCTCCCCGATCTTATCAAAGCATTAAAAGATAAAGGGCTCATGGGTCTTGAAGCCTGGCACCCGACTGCTAAAAACAGCTCCTGCCGCCGCCTTGAAGCTTTAGCGCAGTCTCTGGATCTTTATATCACTGAAGGCAGCGATTACCACGGCGCAATTCGTCCCGACCGCAAGCTCGGCTATTCCGGCAAAAGCAGAAAAATCAGCGATGCGGTTTTACAGGCAATACCTGAGTTGATGTCAGATCGATAAAATATCCCATGGATCTTCACCTAGTCTGCGGTGTTGAACTGCTTCTAAAATATGTTCTGTTTCGATAATTTCCCTGTTATCTAAATCCGCGATGGTTCTTGCTACCCGTAATATGCCATGATATGCTCTGCCGGAAAGTCCCAGTTTGGCGATTGCGATATGAAAAGCTTTTTCCGCTTTTTCATTCATTGGACACATATCCGCGGTTTTACCCGCCGGAAGCAGAGCATTGCGGCGGATTGCCGTTCCCTTAAAACGACGCCTTTGGATTTCAACCGCGGCTTTCACACGGCGGGCGATTACAGCGCTTTTTTCACCGCTTGTGTCAGTGTTAGGTGATGAAAGCTTGCCCATTTCTTCAATCTTCGGCGGCAGGACAGCGGTTCTGATTTCTACGCGATCAAGAAGAGCGCCGCCGAATTTCCGCCAGTAGCGGTTTATTTCGTCCTGAGAACAGAGGCAGCCGCAGTCAGTATCGCGCATTCCAAGCCGCCCGCACCGGCATGAATTTGCAGTTAACACAAGTTGAAATTCCGCAGGAAGGCGCACAGGTCCGTCGGCTCTTACAATGCTGATTACTTTATCTTCAAGCGGCTCGCGAAGAGCCTGCAGAACATTGATTCTGAACTCAGGCGCTTCATCAAGAAAAAGCACTCCAAAGTGAGCAAGGCTGATTTCTCCGGGGCGCGGTATTCTGCCGCCGCCGAGAATTCCTTCTGCGCTTGCCGTGTGGTGCGGCGCGCGGAAAGGCGGATGCGTAATTAACCTGTCTATGAATTTATTATGAGAGCCGTGATTTCGCGGTCCTGCAAGACTGTGGAGCCGCGTTACTTCAACCGCTTCATCCGCTGATAAAGGCGCCATGATTCCCGGCATCCGTCTCGCAAGCATTGTCTTTCCCGCGCCGGGAGGTCCAAACACAAGCAAATTATGCCCTCCTGCCGCGGCAATTTCCAAAGCGCGTTTATATACAGCCTGTCCGCGGACATTGCTGAAGTCACTAATTTCAGCTTCAAAATTTTCCGCTGTTGTATCATCATTTGACTCGCTGGTATTATTCGCGTTTTCTTTATTTAAAAAGAGCGAAGGAGGCAGAACGCCTTTTTCTTCCCTTATAAACAATGCATTAACAGCGCTTTGCAAATTTTCAACAGCAATGAAACGAGCGTTTTTTTCTGCCTTGTTTCCATTTGAAACGTCACTTTCCGCTGAAGCTAAAATCGCAGCTTCTCCGGCGTTTTCGGCAGGAACAATAAACTCTGTTATTCCCTCAGCCAGAGCCGCAGCGATTGCCGCAAGCACGCCGCGGACAGGACGTATCCTGCCTGAAAGTTCAAGTTCTCCCATCACAAGCAAGTCTCCGCAAACCGGCGCGAGCTGTGCCGCAGCCATCACAGAAAGCGCTATCGGCAGATCCAGCGCCGCTCCGTCTTTTTTCAATCCCGCGGGCGCGAGATTAATTAATATCCTGTCCAGCGGAAAAGCAAATCCCGAGTTCCTGAAAGCCGCTCTCACCCTGTCGCGCGCTTCCCGAACCGCTCCTTCCGCAAGCCCGGAAATATCAACGCCGGGAATACCTCTGCGAATATCCGTCTCTACCCGGATAATGATACCGCCTGCGCCATACGGCATGTATGTAAATACACTCATAATTATTCTCCTGTATAAAACCCAATTCTTTTAGTTTCTTTTGGCTTCTCAATAAGATTATTTAAAGCAATGATTATGTCATTTACGCGTTTGTCATTTTTATCAATGTAAAGTAAAAGGAGTTTTCTCAATTCAATAATTTGTTCATTTGTGCCGCCTTGAGAAAGCACATACCGGCGCATGCGGATAAATATTCTCATTATTTTAATATTGACTTCGATTGCTTTATCAGACCTCAAAACACTTGAAAGCATTAAAATGCCGTGTTCTGTAAAAACGTAAGGGGTATAACGCCTGCCGCCATGTTTGAAACTTGAGATCACAAAATGTGATCTCAAGTTTTCCCATTCCGCTTGTTCTAATTGGAACATAAAATCAGGCGGAAAACGCTCAATATTACGTTTCACCGCTTGATTTAACGTTCTTAGTTCCACCTCATAAAGCTCTGCCAGATCGCTGTCTAGCATAACCTTTTGCCCTCGAACTTCGTAAATCATGTCTTGAATGGGCATGAGCTTGTTCTCTTCTGTCATTTTTTCCATAAGTTAGACCTCCATAAATTGGTTATTCCTTTCCCGAAAAAAGGGATACCTATATATGGCGCGGATTCGCCATTTTGCTTGACTGAAAATGAAAAAAAATAAAAATTATTTTAGGCGCTGACATTTTTTTGTTCATTATTTTGATGTTTTAGAAATATTTTGGAGGTGACTGACACCTTTTTTGTTTTATTCAGTATTTTTGGAAATTATTAAGAGGTGACTGACACCGTTATGCACCTCATAATCTCTTCCTGTTTTTCGTCCCAAAGGTGCATGGCGCCGCCGTTGCAGTTTTTAAAGGCGCCGCAATTTGCGCAAATGCCGGTTTTGCACCATTTACGGATGCGCATGGCTTCGAACTTGTTCTTCCAAACATCAAGGAAATTGTCTTTGTATATGTTACCCTGAATAAAAATTCTGTTGATATTCGGACACGCGGATATTGAACCATCGATTAATACCGAAGCGATTTGGATGCCTGCGCGGCAGAAAAAATATGAATCGCGGGCTTTCAATTCGTATTTGCCAAGATACGCTTCGCAGCTAAAATTTGTTTTTATGCGGGTGTCGTTACGTGCCGAGACAATAAAGTCCATCAGTTTTTTTAACTGCTGCGGGCTTAAACTCATAATTTCGTTTTTTGCCGCTCTTCCTATCGGAGATATTGTAAACAGTCTCCATGCTTTTACATTTATAGAAATTAAAAATTCTTTAATCGTTTCAAGTTCGTCGATATTTTTTCCGTTCACACAGGTAACAACATCGTAATTCAATCTTTTTGACGGAGTTATCAAGTTTAATGCGCGTACAGCTCTTTGAAAACTCTGATTGTTTGCACGTAACCAATTATGATTTTCTTCCATTCCGTCCAGACTGACAGTTATCGATCCCATACCCGCGGCAAGTAATTTGCTGTGCATTTCGGGAGTATAATCGTATCCATTGGTAACAATCCCCCAGCGAAAACCGTTTTCTCTTAGAGCTAATCCGCACTTGGGAAGATCTTCGCGCAGCAGAGGTTCTCCGCCTGTTATAGCTACTGTTATGCTGTTTTTTTTATATACATTCTTAAGAGGTAAAATTGCCTGCAGGAAATCATCAAATGGCAAATCTTTTGCCGAAGCGGCTGCCGTACAATCTGAACCGCAGTGCAGGCAGTTTAAATTACAGCGCTGTGTACATTCCCAAAAGAGATATTTTAATTCATGAAGGAGAGTTTCATTTCTTCTAAATTGATTAAAAAGAAATTGAGAAAAGCTATTTCGCATCTATTTATTATTGGGGATTTTCTTCCGAAGATCCGTCTTCGCATTCGGTTTCTGTTGAGTCCTCATCATAAGGGTAATCATCCGGAGGCATCCCATAACAGGCCTGGAATACAAGAGACACCGCGGATACTCCTAAAAACAGAAAAATTTTTCTAGATATTTTACGGAACTTCTCAAGGAATATCTGCATAAAAACCTCCATATAACGCGGTTACATGTATTATATATTATTTTTTAATGAAATTACAGGTTTTTTTAAAATTTAAAAATATTAAAAAGCATGGAATAAGTATGAGATTGGTGTTATATTGTAATCAGGCAGGTATATCATGAAGAAATTCATTATTTTATCTCTTATTGCATTAATTACGGTGTTTATCGGTTCCTGTTTTCCTTATGAGGATGTTCAGGTAATTTATAATTCCGGCTCTTCAACGAGCGGCGAACCGCCTGTTGATTCTGCTGTTTATAGTTACGGCGACAGCGTAGTTGTAATGGGAAAGGGAAGTCTTGTAAACCCTGGCTATACGTTTCTGGGTTGGTGGTACGACGACGAAATTTACGAACCCGGTGATACTGTAACAGTCGGATATTATGATATTGAATTTACCGCCGCGTGGGATGACGGCGCAAGCGGTAATTTTATTTTTGACGTTTCCGGCAATGAGGCAATTCTAACAAAATATACAAGTTATTATTCGAGCCATCTAATTATTCCCAGCACATGCCAGGGGAAGCCTGTTACTAAAATAGATGACGATGTGTTTTTTGATAAAAGTATCTGCGGAGTGACGCTTCCTGCAAACCTGAAGCAGATTGGGCGTTTCGCATTTACCAATTGCAGTATACAAACGCTCAGTATTCCAGATTCGGTTGAATCTATAGGGATAGCCGCGTTTCAGAATAACTATATTAGTGAATTAAATATTGGAACAGGATTAGAAACTATTACGGAAGGGGTGTTTTCTGATAATTACATAACCATTATTGTTCTTCCTGATAATATTAAAACTATAAAAAGCGCCGCGTTTTATAAGAACGATATTATTCGCATACAGTTAGGTGATAATGTTAATATCGAAAGCGGCACCTCTCTGGGAACAAATGGAGCGCAGTTTAAGGTATTTTATGAAGCGCATGGAATGCAGGCAGGCAGGTACGGTTTTGCAGGCGATTCCTGGGTATTGCTTCAGTAAATACATTCGCCGTTGTGTTTCATTCAAACCCGGCGGCATTCATTCCAAATTCCTTTTGCCTCTTTAGCTCTTTTAGTTATTTCCGCCCAATTCTGCGCGTTTATTAGCTCTTTTGTCGCGATCCAGCTTCCGCCGATTGCAAGCACAGATTTAAATTGCGCGTAACTTGAAAGGTTTTCAGGCGAGACGCCGCCGAGCGGAATATATCTCATGCCAAGATGATTGTACGGGGCGTTAATGCTTTTTAAAAAGTTTAGTCCTCCCATGCCTTCGGCGGGGAAGAATTTTACAACACGGCAGCCAAGAGAAACCGCCTGTTCAATTTCGCTCGGTGTTGCGATTCCCGGAGCGAAAGGTAATCCTGCGGCAATCGCCTCTTTAACAATTTCAGAATTAATCCCCGGAGAGACGCCGAAACGCACACCATTTTCATTTTTTACTTTAGCCGCCTGTCCCGGCTCAATGATTGTTCCAACGCCGATAAACATCTGCGGAACTTCTTTCGCGATCAACGAAATTGAAGGAAGCGCTGCTGCAGTACGCAGCGCGAGTTCAATTACTCTGACCCCTCCTTCAAGAAGCGCCTTCGCTGTCGGAACGGCGTTTTCCTCTTTCTCTATCTCTAAAACCGCAATAATTCCTTCCTTCGCGATTTCATCTTGAATTTCTATTGGCATTGTCATGCTAATAATTATATAATAAACCATGTGGCGAGTACAGCTTTATAAAATTAACTACGACGAAAGAGAGTATCAGGCTGTTAAAGATGTGCTTGATTCAGGCTGGCTTGCAGTCAGCGAAAAAACTTTTACCTTTGAATCCGCTTTTTCTGATTTTTTAGGACACGGCGCAAAGAGCCTTGCAGTCTCAAACTGCACCTCCGCCCTGCACATGGCGCTTTTGGCGCTTGGTATCGGCAGCGGCGATGAGGTAATCACGCCTTCGCTTACGTTTATTGCAGACCAAAATGTTGTGAATATGGCGGGCGCGCAGAATGTGCTTGCGGATATCACCTCAATGGAAGACTGGTCTATGGACCCTGCCGATATTGAATCGCGGATTACTCCAAAAACAAAAGCGGTGATAATTGTCCATTATGCCGGTTTTGCCTGCGACATGGATCGAATTACCGCTTTATGCAAAAAACACAACCTGCTTTTAATCGAAGACTGCGCTCATTCTCCGGGATCGGATTACAATGGCAGAAGCCTTGGTACATTCGGTGACATTGCCGCCTTCAGTTTTTACGCTAATAAAAACATCGCGATAGGCGAAGGCGGCATGATTGTTATCCGAAATGCTGAATTGTTAGAAAAATGCAGGCTCCTGCGCTCTCATGGAATGTCTGTCCCTTCGTTTGATCGATACAAAGGAAGAGCGGCTACTTACGATGTTGAATCCGCCGGTTTTAATTACCGTATTAACGAGATAGGTTCGGCTCTTGGTCTTGTTCAACTGCAAAAACTAAACGAAGCAAACGAAAAGCGCAAAAAAATTGTTGAACATTATTACAGCAGATTAGACAGCAATCCATTAATCTCAATTCCATTCAGGAATTTTTCGCGCGGTAAACCGAATTATCACATTATGCCAATTTTACTTTCAGAAAAAATTGACAGAATGGCGGTTATAGAATCTATGAAACAAGCCGGGATTCAAACAAGCATACATTACCCCGCGATTCAAAGTTTCAGCGCGTACAAAGACAAGGTTAACCCAACGCCCAAAGCACAATACATCTGCGCCCACGAGCTGACGCTTCCCTTATATCCCACGATGACAGTTGAAGACGCGGATGTTGTTTGTGATACGCTAGCCGCGTGCACGCGGCGCGTATAATAATTTTCCCGCTTTATTCACTCATAAAACCTTCCGATACTCATAGTAATGAAGAAATTTGCCATTTTCGCAATAGCGTGTTTTTTGCTCACTACATGCGTTTCCAAGCAGGAAATCGTTGTTGTTGTAGAAGAGCCGAAAATTGTTGAAATACCTAAAATTTATATGAAGCAAATTACTAAAATGGTACTTCTTAACGACGGGTATTATATGATTCTTATAAATAGAAACAGTAATACATACCGCCAAATAGACGTGGATTCATTTTATCTCGGCGTTTATGCTGTTACCCAGAACGAGTATCAGGAAGTAATGGATACGAATCCCAGTTATTTTAAGGGTGATGCTTTGCCTGTGGAAAATGTGACATGGAGCGACGCTGTCGATTACTGTAACCGGCTCAGCGAGAGGGAAGGTTTAACTCCTGTTTATAAACGGGAAGATAATTATGTTACCTGGAACCGCGGCGCGAACGGTTACCGTCTGCCTACTGACGATGAATGGGAATATGCCTGCCGAGCCGGGACAACGACGCCGTTTAATACCGGGAACACCATTTCTTCAAATCAAGCGAATTATGACGGGCGATATGCGTATAACACCAATGTCCGGGGTGAATATAGAGCGAAGACAACTCCTGTCGGCACATTTGCCGCGAATGCCTGGGGTTTATTTGATATGCATGGAAACGTGTGGGAATGGTGCTGGGATAATCCAAACGATGTGAATTCTGATACTTTAAACGTAAATACAGGTTCTGTCCGCGTAATAAGAGGCGGCGGCTGGAGTTCAAGCGGAGTCAGTCTTCATTCGTCATACCGAAGCGGATATCAGCCGCTTTTTAAAAACAATTATGTAGGTTTTCGTGTGGCGCGTAACGCGCAATAAAAAAAGCCCCCGGATAACCGAGGGCTTTCTGATTCACGGGAATTGTCTAATTATAAACCAAGTAAATAGCTGTTAAGAACATTCTCTAAATATTCCTGCTTGCCGCTTGTGATTCCCGTTTTGCCGTAGCCTGCGTCGGTTCCAATCTTCGCAAGCTGGTCTAAGGTAAGTTCGCCTTTGGAGAACTTCGCGCCGTCGCCGCTTGTGAATGACGCATAACGATCCTTCACAAAGTTGGGGATTGTGCCGTCGTCGATCATGCGCTGGGCGATTTGCAGCCCAACCGCGAAACAGTCCATGCCGCCGATGTGCGCGACAAAGAGGTCTGCCGGGTCTACCGAGTTTCTGCGGATTTTTGAGTCGAAGTTTAAGCCGCCCTCTTTAAAGCCGCCAATCTTAAGAATTGTGTACATCGCCATTGCTGTTTCATAATAGCTCATCGGGAACTGGTCTGTGTCCCAGCCGTTTACCCAATCGCCGCGGTTTGCGTCTACAGAGCCGAAGAAGCCGGATACTGCCGCTGTTTCAAGCTCGTGCGCGAACTCATGTCCTGCAAGCTCGGCGTGGTTCGCCTCGATGTTCATGCGGAAATCTTTATCAAGACCATGCTGGCGAAGGAAGCCGATAACGGTTTCTGTGTCAAAGTCGTATTGATGTTTTGTTGGTTCCATCGGTTTCGGTTCAATATAAAACACGCCTTTGAATCCCTGTTTGCGGGCATAGTCTCTTGCCATTGTAAGGAAGCGGCCAAGATTGTCTTTCTCTCTTTTAAGGTCTGTGTTAAGAAGACTCATGTAGCCTTCGCGTCCGCCCCAGAATGTGTAGCCTAAGCCGCCAAGTTCGATGGTCGCGTCAATCGCGGCTCTTACCTGTGTTGCGGCTAACGCGACAACGCCGAATTCGGGATTGGTCGCAGCTCCGTTCATAAAGCGCGGATTACTGAAAACATTCGCTGTTCCCCAAAGGAGTTTAACGCCTGTTTCGCCCTGAAGCTTTTTCGCTTTCGCGACTAGGGTCATAAAGTTTTTTTCGCTCTCGGCGGGGTTTGCGCCTTCGGGAGCAATGTCTCTGTCGTGGAACGCGTAATATTCTGCGCCGATCTTTGTAAAGAATTCAAACGCCGCGTCCATTTTTCTGTCGGCTGCGTCCATCGGGTCTTTCGCGCCCTCGTTCCACGGGAATTTCAATGTGCCGGGACCAAAGGGGTCGCCGCCTTCGCCGCAGAAACTGTGCCAATAGGCAATCGCGAAACGAAGATGTTCCTTCATTGTCTTGCTGCCGATTTTTTTATCAGCGTCATAATACTTAAACGCCAGAGGATTCTTGCTCTTTGCGCCTTCGTACTTGATTTTTTGGATTCCGGGGAAATATTCCTTTGCCCCCACGAAATAGTCTGCCATAATAGCCTCCGTAAATTAATTATTTATATAAAGGACTTAAAGCCCCTAGATACTTTGAATAAACTGCGTACGCTTCGTTGTATTTTTCCGCGCTCTTTTTGTCCGGCCTGATTGTTGTGCCTAAGGCGACATGTTTTTCCGCAAGCGTTTCAATGGATGTTTTCTTTCCCTCGCTTGTTTCCAAACACCAAAGAGCCTGAATTGCTCCGCCCATCGCGGCGGCTTCAGAACCTACAGGAATGCGGACAGGGATGTTCATTACGTTAGCCGCAATGCTCTGCCACATAGGGCTTTTTGAGCCGCCGCCTGTTAAATGGATTTCCTTAGGTTTGAAACCAAGTTTTAAAAAGCCGTCCAAGCCGATTCTCATTCCGAAGATTGAAGATTCAAGCGCGGCGCGCGCAAGATTTTCTTTTTTAAAGTTCGCCGCGGTGATGCCGTTAATGCTCGCTCTGCCGTTCGGCAGGTTGGGCGTTCTCTCGCCGTTGAAGAAAGGAAGGATCACAATTCCGTCCGCGCCGATGGGTGATTTTCCCGCCTGCGCGTCAAAATCTTTAACGTCCAGAGCCATAAGTTTCCGCATTTCTTCGCTTGCTACTGTGCAGTTCATTGTGCAAAGAAGCGGCATCCATCCGTTAGATGAAGAACAGAACGCGGCGAGGTTTCCTGTCGGATCAATTACCGCCTTGTCGGAAAAACCGAAAAGAGTGCCGCTGGTTCCAAGGCTCATTGTTAAAAATCCGTCACGAACAGCGCCTGTGCCGATTGCCGCCATCATGTTGTCGCCGCCGCCTGATGAAACAAGCGTCCCCTCGTTTATACCGTAAAGTTCCGCGGCGGCTTTGCTTACCTTGCCTGCGGTTTTTTCGGAAGTTGTCAGCTGCGGAAGATATTTTTCAACATCAGGAGAAATATATTTGCAGATTTCTGATGACCATTTTCTGTTGCGCACGTCAAAGAGAGCAGTGCCGGACGCGTCGCCGTATTCCGCCCAGTACTCGCCTGTTAATAAAAAATTGATGTAATTGTGCGGAAGAAGAATGTGCCTGAGTTTCGCGAAAGCCTGAGGTTTATGTTTTTTAAGCCACAGCACTTTGGGAGCAGTGTAGCCGGGGCGCATTGGAAGCCCCGCTTTTTCGATTAATTTTTTCTCACCGCCTGCGGCTTTTGTAAGTTCCTCACATTCCGCATCGGTTGATGTATCGCACCAGAGTTTTACGTTGTAAACAGGCTTTCCTTTTTCGTCCAGCGGCACAAAACCGTGCTGCTGCCCGGAAACGCCGATAGCGGCAATGTCTTTTTTTATATTTTTATCGATTTTTTCGAAGCAAGCTTTAACAACAGCGTCGTACCACTCGGCTTTTTGCTCCCTTGTACCGTCATTTTGGGCAATTATATTAACAGGCGCCGAGGACTGGGCTATTATTTTCTTTTTATCATAATCATAAACAACGACTTTACAGCTCTGTGTCCCCAGATCAATTCCGCATACAGTTCTCATATTCACTCCAAATTCGTAATTTTTCTCATTATATTGTATAAATGGCAAATTGTCCATTAGTTTTATTTTTTGCAAAGATTGACCAATCTCCGTTTTGCCCCGAATTTTCTTGAAATATAGCAGCTTTTTGGGTCGAAATTTCTATAAATACACTTGTTTTTTGCCCCGAATTTTCTCTAAATTTACCAGTTTTTTGGGTTCTATTTTATCAGAATTTGCTGACTTTTTGGGTTACATTTTATTAAAATTTTACTGTTTTTTGCCCCGAATTTTCTTGAAATTCACTTGTTTTTTGCCCCGAATTTTCTTAGAATATTATTTATAGAGGTTTAATATTATGGCAGAACAATATTTTAAACGAAATATTGATAAATCCCTCCTCGAATGGAGCCAGTCAAAACCGCCTGACAGAAAGCCTTTGCTTTTGCGCGGAGCAAGGCAGGTAGGAAAATCATCGGCAATCAGGTATTTGGGGCATCAATTCAAATATTATATTGAAATAAACTTTGAGGAAAATAAAGAGTTATACTCTTATTTTGATTCTTCTCTTTCGCCTCAGGCAATCTGTGAGAGGATTGCAATTATTTACAAGATACCAATAATCCCCGGAGAAACATTATTATTTCTTGATGAAATACAGAGTTGTCCGCCGGCTATTTCCAAACTTAGGTATTTTTATGAAAAATATGCAGAGCTTCATGTTGTAGCTGCCGGTTCTCTTTTAGAGTTTACGATCGACGAAATGCCGTCGCTGGGTGTCGGCAGGCTGCGATCTTTTTTTATGTATCCCTTTGCGTTTGATGAATTTTTAAGAGCGATGAATCATGAAGCTCTAGCCGATGAAGTGAAAAAATCGTCTCCCGAAAAACCTCTTGATAATGTGATTCATGGATTATTGCTTGATATATTTAAAACATTTTTGATTATCGGCGGCATGCCGGAAGTTGTTTCAAGATATGTTCAAAAAAATGATTTATTAAGCGGTGAAATTGTTTTAAGTGATTTGATTACCGTACTAAAATCAGACTTTGCCAAGTATAAAAATCAGACCTCTTTTCTGCTTCTTAATGAAGTATTTGATTCTGTAATGCATCAAACCGAAGGTAAATTTGTTTATGAACGCGCTGTTCCGGGAACACCGGCAATTACTGCAAGGAGGGCGCTTGATATTCTAATTATGTCAGGACTTGTTCATCCTGTTACCCATACCGCAGCAAACGGGATTCCTCTAGGCGCTGAGAGGAATTCCAAATTCCGCCGGATTATACCCTGTGATACCGGAATATTTCTGCAAACACTTGGTTTGCGTTCGGAAATATTACTTGCTAAAGAGTTTACTGCCGTTAACCGCGGTTCCCTCGCGGAAATTTTTGTTGGATTGGAATTAACTAAAGCAGCTTCTTATTACAAGCAAAACGAATTGTTTTGCTGGCAGCGTTCTGCAAACGCCGGTTCATCAAAAGGCAGCGCTCAGATTGATTTTCTTATTCAAAAAGGTTATGACATTATTCCCATAGAAGTTAAATCGGGAACTCAGGGTAGTATGCAAAGCCTTAGGCTTTTTATGAAAGAAAAAAATATAAAAAGAGGTATACGGACATCGCTGGAAAATTTCGGGCGCTCAGGCGATATTGATATTTACCCGCTTTACGCTATTGGAAATGTTATTGATTTATAAATGCTTTCAATTTCTCTGTAAAACATCCTCCATGCGGATAATCCCGTTAGAAAGAGCGTAAACAACAATATGAATCCGGTTTTTTAATTTGGTTCTGCGTTTTATCGCCGCGATGCTGTTTTTAATTGTGCCTTCGCTGTAGTTAAGACGTTTTGCTATTTCCTTGTCTGAATAACCTTTTACCAGATTAGCGATTATACTCTGTTCTGCATGCGAGAAAATAAAGGTGTTATTTTCTGCTGTCAGATTTGGAGAATTTTTTATGTATGCTTCTGTTTTAAGCATGTTCATTATTATCGGAGCGCTTATGTAGTATCCTCCGTGAATGATAATTTCAATTGCAGGTATTAATTTATCCATATCCATTTCTTTCAACAGCAGCCCTGAAGCTCCGGCTCTTATTGCCCGGACAGCATAATATTCTTCCTGGCTGTTGTAAAATAATAATACTGCGGTGGAAGGGGATCCCCTGTGTATGATCGGGATAAGCTTGTCGCTTTCAATTTGCGGCGGTTGAATGTCAAGTATTAATACATTGGGGTTTAATTGGCCGGTTCTGATAATTGCCCCGGTTTCATCTTTTTCTATGCCTGTAATCATTAAATCGTTCTGAGATGACAGGATATCAAATATTTGTTTACAGTCATTATTTTGTTTGGAAGCAATGAGAATACTGACAGGATTACATTTTTCGGTATATTGCACAGCCGCCTCAATTTTCTTTATACTTGAGCTATATATACTAAAATAGAGGAAAAAATGGCTAAGAAGGGAAAAATTTCTATCGACCGCGAAATGTGTAAATGCTGCATGTTATGTGTCCGCGCATGTCCGGTTAAGGTTTTAGAAAAAGACAGCGAAATGAACTCAAGCGGTTCGCATCCGGCGAAAGCGGTCAATATGGACAAATGTATAGCGTGCGGTAATTGCTATGAAGTCTGCCCCGATGTTTGCATCGAGGTTTATGAGGTTGAATAATCATGAAACTGCGTTTCATGTTCGATTAAATTGCGCGGTTCTTCAACCGCGTCAGTAAGAGGTTAGAATGAGCGAAAAAGTATTAATGAAAGGTAATGACGCTATTTCCGAAGCTGCGATAAGAGCCGGCTGCGGAGCGTATTTTGGGTATCCGATTACCCCTCAAAATGAAATCCCGGCGTACATGGCGAAACACATGCTCGAGCGCGGACGGATTTTTATACAGGCTGAAAGCGAGATCGCCGCTATCATCATGGTTTACGGCGCTTCATGCGCGGGGATGAGAGCTATGACAAGTTCGTCCAGCCCCGGAATCAGTCTTAAGCAGGAAGGAATGTCGTACGCGGCAGGCGCAGATGTTCCGCTTGTGCTTGTAAATGTTCAGCGCGGCGGACCGGGGCTTGGCAATATTGCTCCGGCGCAGAGCGATTATTTTCAGTCTACTCGCGGCGGAGGACACGGCGATTACAGATGTATCGTGCTTGCGCCGAAGAGTGTGCAGGAAGCCGCAGACCTTACATATCTCGCCTTCGATTTAGCTGACAAATATCGAATGCCTGTCATAATTCATGCTGATGGAATGATAGGTCAGATGATTGAGGGTTGCGTTTTGCCGCCTGAGAAAACCGCGCCCAAGCGCGATTGGACTGCGGGCGGATGCGCTCAAAGAAATGGAAAAAAAGCGATTCATATTACATCGATCGATCTTGTGCCTGAATCGCTGGAGGCAAAAACAAAAGCGCGTTTTGTCAGATACGAGTCAATAAAAGAGCAGGAAATTCGATACGAAGAATCAAACTGCAAAGACGCCGATCTTGTAATGGTCGCTTACGGCACTTGCGCGAGAGTCTGTCTTGGAGCGCAGATGCTTGCTAAAAAGGAAGGTATCAATCTTGGTATTTTCAGACCAATTACATTATGGCCATTCCCGTATGAAAAGCTCGGCTCGTTTTCAAATCAGCCTGTTTTAACAGTTGAAATGTCTGAAGGTCAATTAATAGAAGATGTTAAGCTTTCGGCTTTTTATTCAGGTAAAAAACCTGAAATACACCTTTTGGGACGTTCAGGCGGCATGATTCCAACCGAAGAAGAAGTTTTTTCTAAAGTAAAGGAAATTTTAAAGAAATGAAAAAAATATTAGGACACCCCGAATGTCTGCATAAAGTGCAGACAAAATACTGCGGCGGCTGCGGACACGGCGTAATTCACCGCATTATCTGCAATGTTATCGATGAAATGGGAGTGAGAGATAAAACAATCATTACTCATCCTGTCGGCTGCTCAATTTGGGCGGATTTATACTTCGATTTTGACTCTGTGCAGCCGCCTCACGGGCGCACCCCGGCAGCCGCAACAGGCGTAAAAAGAGTTCAACCAGATCATCTTGTGATTTGCTATCAGGGAGACGGCGACATGGCGGCTATCGGCACCGCCGAAATGATTCACGCGGCAAACCGCGCCGAAAAGTTTACAACAATCTTTGTTAACAACGCAATCTACGGTATGACAGGCGGGCAGATGGCGCCCACAACGCTGCTCGGGCAGAAAGCGACAACCGCCCCCAAAGGGCGCGATGCCGATGAAGCCGGAATGGGCTATCCAATCAGAGTCGCGGAACTTCTCGCCACTTTGGACGGCACCCGATACATCGCAAGAGGCTCGGTACACAACGCAGTAAATGTCCGTAAGACAAAACAATACATTAAAAAAGCGTTTGAAGCGCAGATGTCCGGTATCGGCAGTACAATAGTAGAAATCCTCTCTCCCTGCCCGACAAACTGGACAATGGACGCTGAAAAAGCGGTAGAATGGTTGGAAAAAAACATGATTCCGGTATATCCGCTGGGAGAAATTAAAAATACGCTGCAAGCAGGGGGCGCCAAATGACGGAAAAATCATTTTTTGCCGGATTCGGCGGACAGGGCATTATTTCCTTGGGTCAGCTCTGGGTTTATTTCGCGATGCAGGAAGGAAAAAACGTCACATTCTTCCCGTTTTACGGCGCTGAAAAACGCGGCGGAATTGCCCGCGCCGGAGTAATCATTTCTGATGAAGAAATCGCGAGCCCTCTTGTTACAACGCCGGACTCGGCTCTGGTCATGAACAGTGATTCCCTCCCTTTATGCGAAAAAATGTTAAAACAAAACGGCTTGATTGTAATTAACTCAACACTTGTTAAGGAAAAACCGCAAAGAAACGACTTGAAAGCCGTATATATCGAGGCAAGCGGCATCGCGGAGCAGATTGGAGGCGTAATTTTCTCCAATATGGTCGCTCTTGGTGCAATGGCAAAGTTAACGAAATCGCTCAAATTAGCCGATATTGATAGTATCCTAAAGAAATTTTTTCCGACGGATAAACATCAATATATTCCGATGAATATTAAAGCAATTCAGTCGGGGTTTGACGCTGTTTAGAAAATATTTGAAAAAAAATAAAAAAAAATTAATTTTTTTTTCAAATATTGTTGACACTGTTTTTGAATTTTTATATTATGAAAGTACAAAAACACAGGAGAAAAAATGGCCTCAGTACACGAATATAAACGTCTGGAAAACAAGCTAGTCCAAAGGGTGAAAAACTCCGCAAACGCGACTGCTGGTTTTATCGGTGGCTTTTTTAAAGCCGTTGGCAGGTTTCTTACAAGGCGTTATACTCTGGTGTTTGTCCCGCATTCCGAAAAGAAGGTTTACAACCTTCATGTCACAATTCTCTCAATTTGCTGCTTTTTACTGGTAGTTTTCGGCATTTTGGGCGCTTTTTTCTGGTACGGGGCGTCTTACAGCAGCACAATGTACACGATGGCGAACAAGGACGGTATCTTAAAAAATACTCAGGCCTCTCTTGATCAGTTACGTGATGAAACAGCCCTCCTTCTGCGCGAAGCCCGCAACTTTGAAAGCGCTCTTTCCGGCGTTCTTACCGCTCTTGGAATCGGCGGAAACAACACTCTTTCACAAAATACTTCAGGTGATTTAAGTTCATTTTTGGGAATCAGAGATACATCACAGGGTCTTGTCCAGGAAGTTGATGATATTAAACGCCTTTCAGCTTATCTTTCAGAAGCCAGAGTGCCTATTATGGAACTTGGCGCCCTCATGGATTCACAAAGCGCTCTTTTAACTGAAATCCCGAGTATTTGGCCGGTAAGAGGCGGAATCGGTCACATTACAATGTTCTTTGGTCAGAATATCCATCCGATTCACGGTCAATATTACATTCACAGAGGTATTGATATCGCGACCTACCGTTCAGGCGATCCTATTGTCGCTACTGCGGACGGACAGGTGGTCACTGTTGAGTATACTTACGATTACGGCAATTTTGTCATTATCAGGCATAAACACGGTTATTACACTCGTTATGCGCATATGTCACGTTTTAACGCGCAAGTTGGACAGCGTATTCAGCAGGGTGAAGTTATCGGTTATATCGGAAACACCGGTATTTCAACCGGTCCGCACCTCCATTATGAAGTTCACATCGGTTCCGATGTTGTAGATCCTTACAGATACATTACCATTCGCAATAGTTTATCCAGACAAGGCCGCTAACGCGGGGTTTGTGATGGCTCAGGACAGAAACAGCGACTATTCCATTAACACAATTATTGGTCCCAATACAAGTCTCTCCGGAGATATTGAAACCGGCGGCTTTACGCGCATCGACGGCAGTATCCGCGGCGATGTCCGGGCTTTAGGCAGGGTGGTTATAGGTGAACGCGCCAGAATGAAAGGTAATGTTTCCGGCACTAATATCACAATCGGCGGAGTCGTTTACGGCAACATTATTTCAGACGGGCATCTTGTAATTCTTTCAACCGCCATAATTATCGGTGATATTATTACTCGCCGCATTCAGGCGGATGACGGCTGTTTTATCAACGGAAAGGTAGCGGTCTGTTCCAGCGATGAACGCTGGACAAAGACGATCTCAGAGCACCGCGACGCGCAGGGTATTAAATCAGCTCTGCCTGTTTTCCAAAAGACTTATGGCTAAAGTAGACGGGACTGATCCTTCTCTCTACATGAATCCGTCCCTTTATAAGCAGGTTAGTGAAGAAAAGAAAACCAAAGGGACGCGCAGGGGAGAGCGGACGGAATTCTCCAGTGTTTTTAACGATCTTCGCGGCGTTACCGCGGATAATATCGGCTCTTTAAAAAACCTTCCGCCGTCGGATGATTCTGTTAACCAGCTGATGGACGAAGTGCGCGATTCGGGTGACAAGCTAAAAAGCCGTCCTTTTCCCGAAGAGATAATGCGTTACAAGCAGGCGGTGCGTAATTTTATCAATTATGTGGTGCAAAACGCTTTTTCCAAGGAAACCGAAGCCGGTATTCAAAATAAATTTAAACCTGCTTTTAAGGGGCGCAGGGGCACTCCTGAAGCGCAGGATTACAAGGAATATGTTAAAATACAAGTGATAGATAGAAAACTGGAAGATTTGGCTGCAATGCTGCTTTCCAGTCAGGGACGGCAAATGGAGCTTGTTTCACGTCTTGAGGAGATCAAGGGTCTTTTGATAGACTTATTACAATAGGGTAAAATGGTGAGCGATTATAACGAATATGACAATATTGATGAAGATGATATTTCCGCTCTGGAAGACGATGGCAGGGAACAAGCGGTTATTACTGGAACCGCAGCAGGCGTTGAATCGATAGCTCCTGACACTCCCATTTACAGGCTTAGACTTATGTATTCGCAGGAAACATTTCTGGCTGTCTACCGTGAAGAAAATCTGACTCCTCAGTCAATGGTTATTGTGCCTACCCGCTACGGAAGGGATCTTGCGCAGGTTATCGGCTCTGTGCGCGGCAAGCTTCCCCCGGTTTCAGAGATCGCGTGGATTGTGCGTATCGCGTCCGCGGAAGATATGAACAAATCGCGCAATAATGTAAAACTTGAAACAGATGCGTTTGAAATCTGCAGGCAGAAAATCGCTAATCATAAACTTGAAATGAAACTCGTGCTTGTGCATTACCTTCTTGAAGAACCTAAAATTCTCTTTTTCTTTACCGCTGAAAACAGGGTAGACTTCCGCGAACTTGTAAAAGATTTGGTAAGCGTTTTTAAAATGCGCATAGAGCTGCGCCAAATCGGCGTTCGCGACGAAGCCAGAGTAACAGGCGGTCTTGGAGTCTGCGGAAGGGGTTACTGCTGCCACTGCGTTTCCGATAAATTAAAACCCGTTTCGATTAAAATGGCGAAGGATCAAAAGCTTTCGTTGAATTCCGTAAAAATTTCAGGCCCCTGCGGACGGCTTTTATGCTGCCTTTTTTACGAATACGGATTCTATTCGGAGCAGCAGCGCAATCTTCCGCAGGAAGGAATGCGTATTTCCCATAACGGCGAATCGTGGCGGATATCGGAAGTTAATCCAATCGCGTGCCAGATTAAACTTTCCCATGACGACGGCAGACAAGTGTCTTTTCCCGCATGCAAATTCGAAAAAATTGAAAATTACTGGAAAATTAAGAATTAAGAGGTATATTAATTGTTTAGCGTTTATTCTACTTTAAAAAGATTTTTACAAACAAGAGATGAATTATCCATTCGCAATATAAGACGTGATCTGTGGCCTCTTTTTCTTATTTTTCCTCTTTCTGTCATTTTAGGGGATTTTCGCTATTTTAATCTTCATATCGAATTTGCCGGATTACAATCTTACGAGCTGATGCTCTATCCGCTTGGACTTGGATGGCTTGTGCTTGCCTTTGTGCCGAAACGGGTTATTTTACCTCTTCTGCAAATAGCGGCAATTTGCTGTGCCGCTCTGCTTCCCTTTCAATTGCTGCTTACCGATGAAATGCCGAAACTTGCGGCATTTTTGGGTTTTCAGTTTCTTAACGGTATTTGCGCCGGCTGCGCTTTTTCATTTTTTTGTTTCAAGCTAAATAATGTAGAAAGACTTTTTGGCATGGCATTAATACTTTTCTATTACAGCCTTTACTATACAATCTACAGAGCCTATCCTGCTGTTCAGGTTGTTTATAAATTGTATGCCGGCATAGTCGTAATGGCGTTCTATCTTGTTCTGGTTTTCTTTTTAAGCCGCATTGCAAAAAAACCGGAATTTGAAAGCGGCGAAATTACAGAGACAGCGGAATTATCAAACGGCAAAGGCTCCATCGTAAAAATTGTAATAGGGCTTCATATCATTTATTACTCGATAATGTGCATGATCAATTACATTGAAAGCGTGGAAAATATAATTTTCAGTATGCCTTACGGGCTAGGTCAGCTTTCTTCTATTATGATGATCGTTTTAATAATGCTGGTAAGCAACCGTAACTCACTTTATATTTGGCTGATGTTCCTTGTCTTCTCGCTTTTAGGGTTAACAATAGTAGGTTATAATTCCGACGCTGCTCGTTTTTCCGGATCGCTGATATACGGCTTCGGGGACGGTTTAGGTTATATCATCATTTACTACCTGTGTTCGGGCGCTATTAAAAAAAGCGGCTCAATTAAAATGTACCGGCTTTTTTGCTTAATTTTATTTTTCGAATACTTTTTTGTATCCGGTATTCTGTCGCAGGCTTTTGACCGTTACGACGGATCAAAACATGCTATCGCTCTTAGTATTGTAGTTGTTCTAAGTTCATGCTGTTTCCTGATACTTCCTTATTTACAGAAAAAGCTGTTTGAAGCCGACTGGACGGACGGACTTCATTTAAAGGATATGGTTGAATATACGCAGGGGCTGGCGGATACGGATGTTATCAATATTAATGAACATCTTGATCTGACAGAAAGAGAGCACGAGGTTTTCACAATGCTGTTAAAAGGCATGGCGCCCAAGGAAATTGCTTTTACCTTAAAAGTCAGCTACCCTACGGTTAATTTTCATATCGCTAACCTGTACCGGAAACTGGGCATACGGAGCAGGGCGGAATTATTCGCCAAATATAAGAAATAATCTGTCATTTAGCCACCCAGAATAACCATACCTATTAAATTTTATAGGCAAAAAACAACCCAAAAACGGCAAACCTATTAGATTTAATAGGTAGTCAAACGACCAAAAATCATAAAAAAATGTTATTTATGAGTGTATCGCTTACAAAAAGGACAACAGATTATTCAAATGGAGGGTCTTTTTCTTTCAGTTTTTATTGTGATACCTGCGGCAATGAATGGAAAAGTCTCACTTTTCCGTTTGAATCAGGCGGTTTTACGGCGATTGAAAGCGAGGAAGTTAGGCAGCTAATTTGGGCGCAGGAACATAAGGCCGCGTTCGATAAAGCCAACCTGGAGGCGCATTTCCATTTTAGTTTCTGTTCAAAATGCGGCAAATGGGTTTGCGATGATTGTTTTAATTTTTGGGGGAATAATAAAAACGGTATATGCAAAAAATGCGCAGGAGTTTGATGACCTGCTTAACTCACTATTGAGTTAATTATATCTTGCGTCGCGAGATTTGAGAAAAATTTAGGAGATGAAAAATGAAATTAGCAAAAGGAAAGATAATCGCGTTAATAATAATTGCTGTTATCGCAATTGCCTCGGCAGCCGGATGTTCTTCAGGACCGAAAGCAAAGGTTGTGGAACTGGAAAACAAAGGGACATTGACGGGCATATCTGCTCCCGATTGGATTAAAGTTTATACCGCGCATGGTATTTCCAAAGTGCAAGCCGCGTCTGAGTTTAAAGAAAAATATTGCATCATCGGCGAGGAAAGCGGCTTGAACAGGCAATTTGTTCTCGCATGGGCGGACAGCTTCAGCGCGCAGCAGAGAATCGGCGCGATGCTCAGGACCAACATTGCCAGCGAGTATCAGGCAAGAGTACAGGGAAGAGCGCAGACCACAGGCGGAGCGAATTCGACACAGGCAGCCGGCGGGGGATCGGGCGATTACACACAGCAGATTGACAGCATTATTAACTCGGTTGTGAATGTCAGCTACTCGGGAGCGCAGAGGGAAGCCGATTGGTGGAGCCTTCGCAGAAGGTATGATCCCGATCAGAAAGACGTTTTCAGCGATGAGTACACAGCTTATGTTCTTTACACAGTTCCTAAAGGCGAATTGAACAAGCAAATAGCGTATGCGCTGGAAACTTCCGTTAAGGCGGATTCCGCGTTATACCAAATAACTATCGACATGGCGAAGGAGATACTGCAGAACGGCATGGCGAAGTGGGGAGAAGAATAGAAAAAAAGAGGTGAGAGAATGGGCAGCACAGCAGGTTATCCGTGCGCTGTGCTGCCCGAGGTAGCCGCGGAATTTAATAAAGATAGAGGTTTTATCGCCGCGTTGCGGTGATTTCGATTAACAAAGCCGCTTACGCGGCTAAAAGGGGAGTTTAAAAATGAAAAATTTATTTAAACTATTCGGGATTATTGCATTGGCTGCAATAATTGGATTTTCTTTGTCTGCTTGCGACCCTGATGACGGAGGCGGCGGAGGCGGAAATGAAGACACTTCAACCGTTGTTCCCGGCGCTAACGCAAGCGAAAAATTTAATTGGTTAAAAACCGGAGCTGTAGATGGCGGCAGTTATACCATTAACATATCTGCGGATGAAGCCATAAGTCCGCAAGAATTAAAGGTGGCGCCTGGTTCATCCAATAATATGCGAAGCGCAGCGTCCGGAATAAAAGTTACGTTAAAGGGCAGTGGCGGTACGCGTGAATTATCGCCTAATGAAAATGGCGCATTATTCACGATAAAAGCCAACGTTACCCTTGTATTGGATAGTGGAATTACTTTGAAAGGACGGACAGGCAATAGTAAAACTCTTGTTATTGTGGAGAAAGACGGCGCGCTTATTATGAATAGCGGAGCAACAATAAGAGATAATGATTATAACGGTGACGGAGGCGGTGTATATGTATATAATGACGCCTCTTTTACAATGAATGGCGGAACGATAACTAATTGCACTGTTTGGAATGGCTATGGTAGAGACGGCGGCGGGGTAGTAGTATTTGGCGGCGGTACTTTTACCATGAATAACGGTACTATTACAAAATGTTCAGCAAGAAGCGGCGGCGGTGTGCTTGTTCTTGGCGGCATATTTACCATGAACGGCGGACAGATTAGTGAAAATAAATCATTAGTATACCTAGGCGCTGCTTATGACGGCGGTAGCGGTGTATGTGTAACAAATGACTATTTTTATTATAACACTACTGGGGTTTTTACCATGAACGGCGGCACTATAGCGAATAATACTTCTCATAATACCGGCGGAGGTGTTACAGCGTATGATGGCGAATTTTACATGAAAGGCGGCACTATTTCTGGCAATGAAAGCAGTACTGGCGGAGGAGTATATGTAAGCCGCGCGTTATTTGAAAAAACGGGCGGTACTATCTATGGCGAAGGTGCCGGTACAAACAGCAATGTCGCAACATATAATGAAAATGCCGGTCAGGCGGTAAGAAAAGATGGTTATTCACATGGCGGCAGAGCAAAAGTAGATGCTACCCACAGCGCAGGGCGTTTATATGCGGGTAATAATACCGACGAAGGTGCATGGATTGCTCTTCCTTAACATCGTAATGTTAGGTGAAGGATTAATTCTCTAGCCGTACAAACAAGAACCGTTGAACTAAATGTTTGACGGTTCTTCCGCGAACTTGCGCTTCGATATCAAAAGGAGTACTTTCGTCAATCGTTGATTGGCTTGGTTGAGATTCGAAGCGCAAGTTGGCGGTAATAAAAAATAAATTTTTTAAGAAAATATTATTCATCCGGCACTTCGTCAAACGAATGGTAAAATAATTTCCTGATTTCCGAAACAAGATAAAAAGACCCTGCCGCTAAAATTGGAAGCATAACCTCTTCAGCTTTACCTCTCGATTTATGCGAACCTTTAGTCTGGTTCTCGTGTGAAGTATTTGCGAATAACATCGCCTGTCTGACCGCTTCCTGTGTGTCTTTTACAAGCAATGTTTTCTCTTTGCCTGTAATTTCTGTAAAAGCTTCATAGACTTTATCAGGATCGCTGACTTTAAAATTTCCCGGCGTTGTAATAAATATTTTCGCAAAATGCGGATGCGCGATACGCGCCATCGCCGCAGCGTCTTTGTCCGCGGCGCATCCAAAAATTAAAACGCCGTTGGAATTAATGCCATTCGCGCCGCCGCCGTAAAGCGAACAAAATGTTTCAACGCACAAATCAAAACTTTCCTGAGTGTGCGCGCCGTCAATAATAAATGCAGGCTTTTCAAAAATCTTCTCAAAACGCGCTGGTATCTTTATGTCTTTAAGTCCGGCGCGAACAGCTTCAACCCAATCACTCCTGCGTGTTCTTTGCGCGCTTGTGCGTTCTCTGCGTACGACTCTTTCCATAAAAATATTTAACGCAAAGGCCGCAAGAGCGGCATTCTCCGCCTGTACTTTGCCGGGTAATGGAACGGATAATCCCAGGATTTCGCACGGGGGAGGGGAAGGATCGCGAAAGACGCTTAAATTGAATTCTGTATTTTGTTTTGTTATGTTTACATTTGCAAGTTTTATTACATCAGGAAGATAATAGAGCGGGCTGTCTTTTTCATCGGATGTTTTTTGGAAGACTTCTAATACTTGTTTTGATGTTTTGTCTGTTTGTCTTGCGACGATCACCGGTTTTCCCTGTTTAATTATTCCTGCTTTTTCACCGGCGACAGCTTCAATTGTGTTTCCTAAAAAAGATGTGTGTTCAAGTTCTATTAATGTTATTACGCTGACAACAGGGTCTAAAATATTTGTTGAGTCCAGCCGTCCGCCCATGCCGGTTTCTACAACCATCACGTCGCATTTTGCTTCTCTCGCGCAAAGGAAAAAAAGCAAGGTTATTAATTCCCAAAATGTCGGCTCGCAGCCGTCCGGTAAAGCAGCGTCAAAAAGCGCCGCTGTTGACGGCTGAGACTTAACCGCGGCCGGAAGCAGTTCTTCCGTTACGCGCCTGAGTTCATCGCCTGCCGCGCAGTAAATCTCTTCGTTAAAATATGAGTCGCCGAAGCAAATCCGCTCCCGTATGTCGATCACATGCGGCGACATGTAACGTGCAACTTTGAACCCTGCGCTTGTAAGCATGCCGGTCAACATGCTTGTGACAGAACCCTTGCCCTTGGAACCCGCGATATGAATGGAAGGCGCGCATTTTTCCGGGTGCCCGGAAAGCTCAGCAAGCGCTTCCATTCTGTCTATGCGGAAACTTTTCGGTTTTTGCCCGCGTTCAAGATTGATGAATGAGGAAAGCCAGTTAAATACTTCGTTTGAAGTTGAAAAACAGTTACTCAATTTAAATCGTATGTTTTGCCGTATTTAACAATTTCGACATTCGGATAGCCGTTTTCTTCCAGATATTTCTTCAGAAAGTTTTGCGACTTTTTTTCGCCGTGAACAAGGAAAATACCCTTTAATTTTGATGTGTCCACGGCCTTCAGCCATTCAAGGATTTCATAGTAATCGGCGTGGGCGCTGAACGCGTTGATCTCTTCTACCTGCGCTTTCAGTTTATACCAGTCGCCGTGAATTTTTACTTCGCTTTCCCTGTTACGGATGCGCCGTCCAAGTGTGTTTTCTGCCATGTAACCGACCGTCATGATTGTTGTGTTTGGATCCTGTATATTGTGCATCAGATGGTGCTGGATACGCCCTGCTTCACACATTCCGTCCGCGGAAATTATGATAAGCGGGCCTTTATGATCGTTTAGATCTTTTGATTCCTGAACGCTTGTTGTAAAGTGAAGACTGTTAAAACCAAATGGGTTTTTATGGTGTTTTATAAACGCCTCTTTAATTTCTTCGCTGTAACATTCAGGGTGTACCTGGAAAATTGTTGTCGCGTTAGTCGCCATCGGCGAATCGACAAAGATAGGCACTTCGGGAATTACGCCGTCGTCAACAAGCAGATGAAAATAATAAACAAGTTCCTGCGTGCGTTCAATCGCGAAAGAAGGTATTAAAATTTTTCCTTTTTTTTCGATTGTGCGTTTTGCCATTGCGGCGAGTTTTTCAATCGCCGCGTCGGTTGAGTCGTGGCGGCGGTCGCCGTATGTGCTTTCAAGAATAATGTAATCTGGAGCGGTTTCGGGAATCGCAGGGTTGCGGATGATCGGTTTCCCTTTTCTGCCTAAATCGCCTGTTGCAAGAATGTTTAATTCATCGCCTCCTTTTTTAATTTTAATCGAGGCGATGGCGGAACCGAGAATGTGACCGGCGTCATAAAACTCAAGACTTACGCCGTCTCCGATAAACATGGGTCTGTTATAAGAAACTCCAATCGTCTGACCAACAGCTTTAATCGCGTCCTGTTCGGAAAAAAGCGGCGTCCAGTCGAATTTTTCGCCTTTTTTCTGCGCCTGGCTTTTTAAGTATTTCGCGTCACGCGCCTGGATATTGGCGGAGTCCATCATTATAAGGCTTGCGATATCTCTTGTAGCGGGAGTTGCGTAAATGTTGCCGTCGTAGCCGCGCTTAGCAAGCAACGGTAAAAGACCGCAGTGATCAAGGTGACCGTGCGTTAAAATGACGCTGTCGATACGATCTTCCGCGATGCCGAATTCTCTGTTTTTGCGATCCGCGTCGGCTCTGGAGCCTTGAAAAGCGCCGCAATCTATCAGATAACTCTGCCCGTCGATCTCAAGCACATGCTTGGAACCTGTAACCTCTTCGGCTGCGCCGAGGGAATAAAATCCTGCATACATTTTTGTATTTTACCATACAATTAGCCAAATAGAAAGATGCCGCTCTTGCTCAATATTGACATTTTCAACAATTTTGTATTGAATAAAATAACACCATTTGTGTAGGAGAAATCAATATGATGGAAAATCTTTTCTGGCTAGGTATCGTCGGCGCTGTTCTGGCGCTTGGATTTGCGTTAATACAAGGTATTAAAGTAATTAAGTATCCCAAAGGCAATGAAACCATGGAGTCAATCGCTAGCGCCATTCGTACCGGCGCGGGCGCTTATTTGAAACGGCAGTACACAACTGTTACATGGTTTTTCTGCATTATGTTTGTTGTTTTAGGCGCGCTTGCGTTCATTCCGCAAATCTTCGGCGCAAAGGGATTTGTAAGCCCCTATGTTCCTTTTGCGTTTATAATCGGCGGTTTCTTTACAGGTCTTTCCGGTTTTATCGGCATGAAGATTGCGACTCTCGCGAATTCGCGCACCACAAACGCGGCTCAGCACGGGCTTAACAGAGGGCTTAGAGTTGCGTTTTCATCGGGAACTGTAATGGGTTTTACAGTTGCAGGTCTCGGTCTTCTTGATGTCACAGCCTGGTATCTGGTTCTTGTTCATGTGTTCCATGCTGAAACCGCGGAAATAGCTCAAACGATGATCTGCTTTGGAATGGGCGTCGCTTCAATGGCGATGTTCGCACGTGTCGGCGGCGGTATTTTTACCAAAGCGGCGGATGTAGGCGCGGATCTTGTCGGTAAAGTTGAAGCCGGTATTCCTGAAGATGATCCTAGAAACCCCGCTGTAATTGCAGATAACGTAGGCGATAATGTCGGCGATGTCGCCGGTATGGGCGCGGATCTTTATGAATCTTACAGTAACGCGATTGTCGCGACATTCGCTCTTGGTTTTGCCGCGGGGTATGAATCCGCAGGGCTTCTTTTGCCGATCCTTATGGCGGTTGTCGGTATTCTTGCTTCCATTGTTGGTACATTTTTTGTACGCACAAGGGAGAGCGCGACTCAGCAGAATTTGCTGAGATCGCTGCACATGGGGACATGGCTTGCAGCTGGTCTTTCAGCCGCAGCCGCTCTGCCTATCACTATTTTTGTTACAAAGTTAGAAGGCGGAGTAATGGCGCATAACACATGGGGGATTTTCTTCGCAATCATTATCGGAATTGTTTCTGGCGTTATTCTTGGTTTCTTTACTGAGTATTACACATCAGATCATTACAAACCTACGCGCGAACTTGCTGAATCAAGCGAGACAGGCACCGCTACGATGATGATCGGCGGCTTGTCGCTTGGTTTAAAATCGGCGACATGGCCCGTTCTTACAATCGCAGTTTCTGTAATGGGGTGCTTCCTTATAAACGACGGTATGGTAAGTTTTAACAGGGGCCTTTACGGTATCGGCATCGCCGCTGTCGGAATGCTGGCTACGCTTGGTATTACCCTTGCGACAGACGCGTTCGGTCCTGTTGCAGATAACGCCGGCGGTATTGCCGAAATGGCGAAATTGCCGAAAGAAGTCCGCCAAAGAACCGACGCTCTCGATTCGCTTGGAAATACAACCGCTGCTACCGGAAAAGGTTTCGCGATTGGATCTACTGCGTTTACAGCCCTCGCGCTTTTAGTTTCATATAAAAATGTTGCGGAAACTACGATCCTCAACGCCGCAATAACAGATCCTTCTAAAATGAGCATGCTCAAAGACGGCGAGCTGTTTTTGGATGTAATTAAAAACCCTGTTGTTTTAGTCGGGCTGTTCTTTGGAGCTGCGCTTACATTCATGTTTGCGGCTCTTACTGTAAAAGCTGTACACCGCGCCGCGCAAAATGTTGTTAAAGAAGTAAGAAGACAGTTTAAAGAAATTTCAGGCTTGATGGAAGGCACGGCAAAACCGGATTACGCAAAATGCGTCGACCTCTGCACAAGAGGCGCTCAAAAGGAAATGATTTGGCCGTCATTGCTTGCGATTATTTCTCCGATTGCAGTCGGGCTGGTATGCGGTCCTGCCGGCGTTGTCGGATTTTTAACAGGTTTAATTGTATCCGGCTTTGCAATGGCAGTGTTCATGCTGACAGCCGGCGGCGCGTGGGATAACGCTAAAAAATACATCGAAGGCGGGAAACACGGCGGCAAGGGCAGCGACTGTCATAAATCAGCCGTTATCGGCGATACAGTCGGCGATCCTTTGAAAGACACCACGGGCCCTTCTTTCAACCTTTTAATTACCCTTGCGGCGACTGTCGCGATCGTATTTATCGGCGTAACTGTAGCTTTCTCTCTCCTTTAAAAATCATCACTATCAATATTAACAGATTTCCCGTATAATTAAATTATATGAGAAATCTGTTATTTATTTTTCTTTTACTGTTCCCACTTTCATTTTTAGCAGCTCAGGAAAGCGAAACCGCGGAAGCGGACACAACGGTTCAGGCTCAAGTATCAGAAACCGTATCTAAAAATAATGAAACCGATGCTGTTACATCCGCAAGCTGGATTGAAACGGTTCATTTTGAATACATTTGGAGCGAATCCATAGAGAAGCTGAGTTTGCTGCATAGGCTTGGGATTGCTTTTGCGATAATAATCGCGCAGGCGCTGATAATATGGCTTATATGGTTTTTATTCAAACGCGCTAATAACAGGCTAGAAGGTAATGTTGGGAAAGAAAAAATAAAACCGTTATATATTCATAAATTTAAAGTTCTTTCGTCGAATCAGGTTATTAAGATTGTAGAAGTTTGCCTGAGTTTATTAAAATATTTAATAACCATTGTTATTCTTATTCTTACAATTCCGTTTGTTTTCAGTTTCTTTAACGCTACAAAGGATTTCGCCTCGAAGCTGTTCGGCTATATCCTAAACCCAATAAGAGAAATAGTTGTCGGCGCAATAATGTATATTCCAAATCTTATTAAAGTGATAATATTTATAATTGTTACGCGATATATAATTAAAGCGCTTAAATATTTTTCGAATCAGATTGAAAGAGGAAAGTTAAAAATACCGCAGTTTTATCCTGAGTGGGCGGCTCCGACATTTAAAATATTACAGGTTCTTCTTTGGGCGTTTACAGTCGCGATTGTTTATCCGTATTTACCCGGCTCCGATTCAAAAGCTTTTCAGGGCGTTTCTGTGTTTGTGGGCGTTATTTTTTCACTCGGCTCCACAAGCGCGATCGGCAACCTTGTCGCGGGGCTTGTTATAACATACATGCGCCCGTTTAAAATCGGCGACCGCGTTAAAATAAAAGATATAACAGGTTTTGTTGTAGAAAAAAATCTGATGGTTGTAAGGTTAAAAACGCACAAGAACGAATATGTAACATTCCCAAACTTAATAATTCTTGGATCTAATATCATAAACTATAATACATCTTCAGACGAAGACGAAGAAGGATTGATAATTTTCGCGGAAGTTACTTTTGGTTATTCAACGCCGTGGCAGACAGTTCACGATATTTTAATCAATGCCGCTTTAGCGACAGATCATGTTCAAAAAAAACCCAAGCCGTTTGTGCTTCAGACAAAACTTGATGATTTTTACGCGTGTTACCAGATTAATTGTTACACGAAAGATGTCAGTAAAATTCCGCTGATTTATACCTTACTGTATGAAAATATACAAAACGGTTTCAAAGAAAGCGGGCTTGACATGACTTCAGCTCATTACAGGGTGATATCGAAGGAAAAGTAATTAGAGTTGAATTTATGAGCAAAATGTACTATAATTGCATTATGATCAATATAAGAAAGTGTTTATTAGCTGCTTTGTTTGTTTTTTTATTAAACGCTTGTCAAAGTTCGCAGGTTAAAGAAACTCCGCCTATTGAAGAAGGCGATATAGCTCAGATGCGGCCAAGTAATGATAATCTTGACGAGCTTACTGTGGCGTTTTCCAATCATGAAATGGAACTGGATTTTCGTAAATCTTATTTCGCAAGCGAGGCGCAAATATTTACAGCGTTGTATGAAGGGCTTTTTACATACCATCCGCTTTCGCTGGAACCGGTTCCGGCATTGGCTGAAAAATGGGAACTTTCCGATGACAAGATGCAATGGACTTTTACAATAAGGCGGAACGCGCGTTTTTCTAACGGCGATCCTGTCCGAGCGGAAGATTTTAAAGCGTCATGGCTTTCCATTCTGGATCCCAAGCAAGAATATCCGTATTCAAGTTTTTTTGACGTAATCAAAGGAGCGCGCGATTACAGAAACGGCTCAGATAAAAATCCTGATAATGTCGGCGTCGAAGCTGTCGATCAAAGAACGCTTATTATTAAATTAAATTCTCCCGCCGCTTTTTTCCCGGCAATGCTTTGCCATCATTCATTCAGTCCTATTCATAACTCAATGCTTAAAAAATTAAATTGGAGTCCGAAAAAAGGCGAAAGAAACTGGACGCCCCCTGTAACAAACGGACCGTACCGGATTGCGTCAATGAATGATGAAATAATTGAAATGCAAAAAACCAGTAATTACTGGGATTATCAAAGAGTCGCGCTTAATAAAATAATTATTAAATTTACCTCGACAGCGGATCAGGCTTCTCATCTTTGGAATTCCGGCGAGGCGCGTTGGATTTCAGGCGATGTAAATGTTGAAGCGCTGACAGATCGCTCCGGGATACAGGTAAACGTAATGTTTGCCACTCATTATTATTTTATCCGCAGTAACGAAAAGCCGTGGAATGATCACAGGGTACGCCGCGCTATGGCTCTTGTTCTTCCGTGGAATGAGATACGCGGTAATTATTATCTGCCGGCGGAAACGTTGATTTTTCCCGTAATCGGTTATCCTGAAGTTGAAGGAATTTCTGAAGCCAATTATGAAGAAGCGGAAAAATTAATGGCAGAAGCCGGATATTCAAGCGGCATGCAAATGCCGGAACTTGTTATTCGTCTAACGCCTTCGCGTGACGCGGAACGCGTCGGATCATTAATGGCTAACGCATGGAAAGAAAAACTTAAAATCAATGTGCGCGTGGAAGTGATTCCTTATGAAAGGTATTTCCAGGCTATGAAAGAAGATAAGTTCACAGTCGGTTCTACAACATGGATTGGAGATTTTGCCGATCCTTACGCTTTTTTACAAATGTGGAGACGTGATTCAAATTTAAACGATTCGCGCCTTGATGACGATGATTACGAAGCGTTAATCGAAAGATCGATGATAGAAGAAGGGAAAACCCGTCTTGCTACGTTAGCCGAAGCGGAAAAACTTTTGCTGGACAGGGGAGCTGTGCTGCCGATTTTTTATAATCCGGCGCTGAATATTGTTGACACAGGCGAACTGGACGGATGGTTCCCGAATGCTCTGGACATTCATCCGTTTAAATATATGTCATTTAAAGCGTTCCGTCCGCTTCCCGGCGTAGCTCTAGGAAAATAATGTGATTAGAACAGGCATTGGATACGATCTGCACAGGTTAAAAAAAGGCCGCAGATTTATTCTCGGCGGCATTGAAATTCCCTATCCAAAAGGCGAAGAAGGGCATTCCGACGGTGATGTTCTCGCGCATGCGGTTTGTGACGCGCTTCTAGGCGCAAGCGCATTAGGCGACATAGGAGAATTATTTCCTCCTTCTTCATTGAAATGGAAAGGCGCCGACTCTATGAATCTTCTGCGTGACGCGTTCGCGCGTGTAAAACAAGCGGGCTGGAAACTTGTTAACCTTGATTGCGTTATAGTCTGCGAAAGGCCGAAGGTGCTTCCCCACAGAGAAGAAATCCGAAAATCGCTTGCAAACGCATTAGATGTTTCTGTAGACTGCGTTTTTCTTAAAGGCAAAACTTCTGAAGGGTTAGGCCCTATTGGAAAAGGGAAAGCAATAGAAGTTTTCGCGCAGTGTTTACTGGAAAATTGAATTTGGTAATTCATGAAAAGTATAAATTGGAATCAAATCTTCAAAGCCCTGGAAAAATGGCGCAATGAACTTGGCGCTGAAGATCCTTCTGTAACCACCGTGGCGGAAAATTACCGCCGTGATCCGTCGGTTAATAGACCGTGGGCAGTGCTTGTTTCTACAATTATAAGTTTGCGTACAAAAGACGAGGTAACCCTTGCCGCTTCTGAACGTCTTCTTGGAAAGGCGAAAAATCCTGCAGAGCTGAACGCGATGAAAGAAGATAAAATCGCCAAATTGATATATCCGGCGGGTTTTTACCGCAATAAGACAGCTTCATTAAAGAAAATCGCCCGAATATTGCTTGATCAATACAATGGGTCGGTACCATCATCAATGGACGAGCTTTTAGCGCTGCCGGGAGTCGGAAGAAAAACCGCGAATCTCGTTCTTACCGAAGCGTTTGATCTTGATGGTATATGCGTGGATATTCATGTTCACCGCATTTCCAACAGGTGCGGCTGGCTTATAACAAATAATCCTGAAGAAACAGAAATGGCTTTAAGAGAAATCCTTCCGGTAAAATACTGGAAAAGAATAAATTATTTACTTGTTCTTTACGGGCAGAGACTTTGCCGTCCTGTAAGTCCTTTTTGTTCTTGCTGCGCGATAAAGAACCATTGCGCAAGAAATAATGTTGACAGATTCAGATAGAACAAAAATTATACGCGGAATATGGAATGAGAAAATATTTCTCATCCCGCATTCCTACTGACTGACTTACCTCGATTTTCCCGCTTTTGAAATTCCTTTGAGCGCTTTTGCCAATGTTTTGTTATTAGCGGCTTTTTCAAGATCATAATCCATCTGTGCTAACAGCCAAAACTCCGGCTTTGTGCTGAAATACTTAGCAAGACGCACTGCTATTGATGTAGTTATTCTGCTTTTGTCAAGACTGATAAGCCTTAACGCGGTTTGACTGCATTTAATTTCTTTAGAAAGCCTGTTACAATTTAACTGATACTTTTCGATAAATTCCAAAAGTAATGATCCTGGTGATTGTTTTGTTTTTGCCATGATAACTCCTTAGCTACAATGATAATAAATATTTAATAATTAGTCGAGTGTTTTTAAATAATTTTATTGAATATCCGCTTTTTGCCAAATTAGTTCTTTATTATTTTTATCTGATAATATGACGTGTTCCTTAATATCGGCTAATTTAATCGTATTTAATGCAATATCATAATTTCCGTTAATATCTATTGCGCGGTGAGCGTCTGCTGTAATTATTACAGGAATTTTATATTCGCTGATTATGCGTAAAAATGATAACGAAGGATATACATCATGTATTTTATTTCGATTAATTCCGCCTGTATTTACTTCGATTATAATCCCTTTTTCAGATACAGCGCCGGCAATCTCTCTTTGTCTGATCGTTTCTTCTTCGTCTGTCCAATAATTTTTTCCATTGCAATTCTTTTTTAAAAGATCGGCGTGTCCTAAAATGTCAAAACCGCCCGCTTCGATCATTTCAAGCTGAGCGTCGTAATAACTGTGCATAAGAGCTTTCGCGTCTCCGTTAAAACCTTCGCTTAAACCTTTTTCAAATTCTTCTTTGGAACCGTCTACGGTGAAAAAACGCGAACCGTTCTCCGGAAAAAGATAATGTACGCTGCCTATTATATAATCAAGATTTAATTCTGTTATATCGCTGTCCAAAGGAGATCGTCTTCCTTTTATATAATCAACCTCATAGCCGAGGAAAACCTTTATTTTACCCTGCCAGCGTTTTCTTGCCGCGAGAACTTCCGATACGTATTCTCCGACTCTTTCATCTTTTAAATTCCAGTCGCTGTGAGCGCCGATTTGCTTTTCGATCGGCGCGTGGGCGCTGAAACCAATGGAATATAAGTTTTTTTCATATGCGGCGCGGCACATGGTTTCGATATCGTCCTTGCCGTCGCAAAAAAATGTATGTGTGTGAATACTGCAAAATAATTGGTCGCTCATATTATACCCTTATATATCCATTATAAGCGCGCCGCTCTTTTTGTCGCGCTGCTCGCTTGAGTTTTCCGAGGCAAAATGCCCTTTTGCTATGCTTAAAGACGGTATTTCATCTATACGATTTCTGCCGCCTGTTACCAGGATAAGCCCCTTTGAAGAACAGCCGTAACGTCCGAAGCGGTTTTCCGGAAGTGGGAAAGCGTCGGAAATAACGCGCGCTTCATCCTTTTTATACTGTGAAGCTGAGCTGCCTGTAAACAGATAACTCAAGACCAGCCGTTCCTTTGGAAGTTTAGCCGCCCTTGAAAGATCGTGCAGTTTTTTAGGCGCAGCGGATGTTTCAAAGCTAAAATGACACCACCGCTTTTTAGTGTCGATCCAATTTCGGCCTTTTATAATTTTAGTGTAACCGTCAGTAAAAGGGCAGGCGTCTGAATGTGTACAAGGCGAGAGAGGAACACGCGCTAATTCTAATAAAGCGTCGCGCAAAAAAGAAATGAACTTTCCCGATTGAGGAACACCCGGCTCTACTGTTAGAATCGAAGCGTTTTTTTGCGCTTCGCTGTGCATTAATTTTGCCGCGTTTGCCGACATCCGGCGCAGCCCATCTGTGTCACTGTGAGAAAGGCTGTCGTATATTTCATTAAAAATATTAACCGCGCAAACTAAAGACGCTTGTTTTCTTTTTCGCGGCGTTTTTGACTGGCGTATGTCTATATCTTCCTTAATGGTATTTATTTTCCAGGCGCAGGTTGCTTTGTCCGACGCGGTAAGAGCGGTAAAAAATTTTTTACCTGCTTCAAGAGCGGGGCCGCTGCGGTCTATGCAGTTAAACTCAAGCGTAATGTTTCTAAGGTCAGGGCGCGAGAGCCAAAGCGCCGATGCAAAAGTGAGCGGACCGCATCCTAAATCTGTGATTGTATCGCCTGAGTTTAGGTGAAGATTTAAAACAGGCAGAAGGAGGCAGAGACGGTAAAGATTCCACGGCAGAAAATAATGCAAATAAGCGGATAGAAAATTTGGGCGCGTCAAGTAGGAGAGAGACCTGTCGCCGCGTTTATTTGTAAGAAGCCGCGAAAGTTCCGCGATATCCGAAGGAAGCGCTCCTCTGAAACGCCCCGGAATGGGAAAAGTTTTTTCGATTAAATCTGGAATGGAATCAATCATTGAAGCGTTATCTGATTACAGTCGATACCGGAACAATTGTATAACCCGAACGAATCAACGCGTCGAGAAGAGCTTCTATTCTCTGGAAGAGATATTCGTCTCTGCCGCCGGGAAGCAGTCCAAGTCGAATAGGAACAACAGCGCCTGTTACTTTTTTTTCTGCAATTTGCTCGATCATTTGCGAAGGCTGAACCTGGCGCAAATTGAGTCTTAATGTGTCTTCTCTGGACATCCAGTCGCCGGGATCTATGCTTCTATTCACTGTGAGATACCCGGTTTCCGCCGCCCATACGTTAACTTGAGCCGAACTTCGGTAATACGGAGGATGCCAAATAACAGAAAGCTCTTTTCCTGTAGCTTTGTGGAATTCATCTTCGTTACGCGCAAGACCTCTCTTTACAAATTCCTGGGTAACGCGGTAGCGCGAATCTGAAAGATCGATTGGAGTATAAAAAAGAGAAGCAGTCTCATGTCCGGCTTCGGCGATAGCCGTTGCCGCCGCAGGGCTTCGGCGGATGAACTCTCCGTTTAAAAAGAAAGTCGCCTTTATATTCAACCTGCTCAGCGCGGATAAAACCTGCGACAAACCTGTGTCATCATCGTAAAGATCAAAACAAAGAGCGATCGGCGTTTGGCGTCCAAGCGTGTAAGATTTGTTAATATTATGATTCGCAGCCAGAGATATGGTTCCTGTAGAATTCATGTTACGAATCATCAGAGTATTTTTATAATGTCCCGCGGACTGCGGTTCCAGAAAAACACGGTATCGATCTGAATACAGTATCGCTGGTTTTATTTGAATGCCGGGAACCGCGTTCCAAAAACTTCTTCCGTCGCATGTAAACCATTCTGTCCCAACCCTTGCCGCGATACGCGAAGAACCTCTTACTCCGTCTTCAAAACCAAACTCGTCGGCTCCTGAAAGGCAGATTCTTCTGCGCGGATATGAAGAGGTGGAAATATTTATATCTTCGATGAACCTCGCGCTTCCCGCCGCTATCTGCCTGTTGTTAATCCACGCGCAGGAATAGACAGGACTGTTGCTAAGCCGCTGGATCAGCCGCCAGTTTTTATAATCCCAAAGTTCAAGGCCGTTTTCTCCCCAAAAAACCGCTTTTGTCCCGTCCGGAGATAATGCGCCGTTCGCCGCGAGAGGAAAACTTCTGTTGTTAAGAGTGGTAACCGAATTTCTGCCTGCTTCGAAGCGCAGAACCATTGTTTCGCCCTGAAGCGAATACACAACTGTAAGCTGAGTCGGCGCTTCATTGCGCGACTGACGCGCAACCCCTGAACCTGCCTGTTTTGTTTCCGAGGGAGGCCAAAAAACATTAAAGTTAACAGCTCCGTGCGGAATAACCACATGCGGAAGCACCGCCGCGCTGTTTTTATTTTCACCTAACAAAAAGAAAAATAAACCTTTTCCGCTCTTGTTTACCAGTATCGAGGTTGAATCAGGAGAAATCCAGTAATGATCAAAACCCGGCTCAAAGTTCAGCGGAAGAACGGCGGTTACTGCTCCGATAGAAAGAAAATCGCCGTAAATTGTTCTTGTAAAAAGTTCAGGATTCGTTACGCGGTATAAAGTGTTGCCTGCTAAATAATAAAAATCGCCGTGCTGACCCCACAAGACAGATTCAATTCCGCCTGCGCCTATCATTCTGAAACGCTCGTCTACCAGAACCGTTAAATCGCTTAAAATGGGGAAATAATAAAGCTTGCCGTCTTTTACATATACAAAAAGCCGCGAATCCGGAGCCCACTTTGCCGGGAAACTGGAACCAGGAAGTTCAATTTTCTCGCTTACAATTCTTTTTTCGCCTGACGAAAGATGAACTAAGAGCAGATTGCCGTAACCTGCGCTTACAGGCTCTATTACCAGAATCCAGCGGCCGTCCGAAGAAGCCGCCAAATCCTGCAGTCTTCCTTTAAGGGGGGTGCTGCCGCTTGCAAAAGAAGGATAAACCGGAAGCGGCGTTGGAAGACCTCCCGATACCGGGATTTTTGAAGCGCCGAGGCTGTTTAATACAATAAGAGTTCTTCCGTTTTCCGTAAGATAAATTTTTTCGGGGTGAGAGGTAAGCTGCTGTATCGACATATCGCTGAGCCATGAAACAAAAACAGCATGCTGTCCTTCAAAATCAGCTTTGAACAAGAGTCTGTCATCGTTTGAGACGGTTAAATTACTGAAACTAAATGCTTGAATTTGGAAAACTATCACAAGGGAAAGCAGTAAAAAAAAGAGTTTTTTCATTCCATTTTCCCGTTTATAAAAGCGTCGAGCTCGCGTTCTAAACCGCTGAGCTTTTCCTCCATTTCATGAATGCGGCGGATTGAGTACTTTATTTGCCGGTCTTTAAGCCCTTCGCATGCCTTGTCTACGATGTCGCTGAATTCATAGACATCGGTCATAGCCGCAGACTTTTTACCTAGTGTCATATTTTAATTGTAGTATACTTTATTGGGTTATTTCCACAGTTTTTTTATGAAGATTTTCCCCATCCTGTCCTGCATCCAGAGCGCGGATAAAGGTGCATGCCGCTAAAAACGCCAGCAAAACAAAGACTAATTTACGCATGAAACCTCACTTTATTGTCAATTAAGTAAATCCATAGGGTTTACCAGTTTGTTATTCTTGTCAAATATCCCAAAATGAAGGTGCGGTCCGGTACTGTAACCCGTGTTTCCCACTTCTCCGATTTTCCGCCCTCTTGCCACCCTGTCGCCCTGTTTTACCGAGAAAGCGTTTAAATGCCCGTAGATTGTTTTATACCCGTTGCCGTGGCTCATGATGATATATTTACCGTAAAGCCAATTCTCGCTCACAACAGAAATTGTTCCGTCCAGAGACGCCATAATCGGGGTGCCGATATTCGCTCTGAAATCAACTCCTCCGTGGAACTGAAGGACGCCGCTGATTGGGTCTTTGCGCATTCCATAGCGGCTTGTAATAAAACGGCTCTGCAGGGGATACATAAACAATTCCCCAAGGCTCATTCTAAGATCGATGTCATTCATTCTGGCGCCGGGAATAAAAAATGTCTCTCCGGCTTTGATATTATCGCTTTTTATATCATTTACGTCCAAAATAACGTCTAAAGGCACGTTAAAAGACGCAGAAATCTTTGAAAGGCTGTCGCCTTTTTTAACTTGATACGGAATTCCGTCAATATTGGGGATTCTTAAAGCTGTTCCTTCCTGAAGCCGTCTTGCATTGCGGATATTATTAGACGCGATAATCGCGCCGACTGAGACATCGAATTTTTTCGCTATTTCGGATACAGAATCGCCTCTTTGGACTTTATATTGCTGCCAGTCGAATGTAACAAGAGAACCGTGATGGTTGTCGTCCGCCGCTGCAGAGGGTTCTTCCGATTTATTTTTTTCCGTTGTTATACTTGCAAAAATACCGGGTGTTCCCATTGCGGCATATTGAATTGTACGCTGCCCGGCTTCTGAATCCTCAGCCGGTTTTGCTGCATAAATATCTGGTGTTTGGATATCAAATTTGCTCCAGTACAAAGCCGCTAACGCGATTACCACTGTTATTGCCGCGGCCGCGAATGTTGAAAGAAATGAGATGAAATTATGAGGTTTTTTACCTTTGTCTGAAACCCGCGGTTTCAGCGCTCTCGGCCTGCTGATTCTGACCTTTTGACGTCTTGTTTTACCAAAAGTCTCAAACATGGAAGTACTGCCGTTTTTTCTTGTTTGAGCAGGCTTTTGAATAAACTGGCTCATAAATCCGGTGTTAAAACCTGCCGATTTATTATTATGCCTTGACGAGGATACCCTTCGTCTCCTAGAAATACGCTGTTTTTCAATTATTGATGCCATACTGGGTATATCGACAAAAAAGGCGATTAGGATTATATAAAGAAAGGAATGAAATCAATTTTTTTGGCTCTGGCAATCGCCCTTACTTTGAAACTTTTTTGCTTTGATTTTACTATTGCCCAGGGAAATTCAATGGAACCTGTGATACACGACGGGACAGTCCTTGTTGTAAACAGAGCCAAATACGGGTTGCAGGTTCCTGTTATTAATAAATACTTGGTCCGCTGGAGCGGGCCCAAACCGGGGGAAGTTGTGGTTTTTTATACCCCTTCCGGAGATTTAGCTGTTAAACGCTGCATCTCCCTCGGTGAAAACGGTTATTTTTACGCTGAAGGAGACAACAGTATTACGTCATATGATTCGCGTTCATACGGTCCTGTGAACGCGGACAATGTAATTGGAAAGGTATTGGGGTATTAAATGAATTTAAAAAGACGCTATGCCGCGGTCTTTGTATTACTTGGAATTTTTCTCATATATCTTCTTGTTCATTACGCTTTATTGATGATAAAAGGCGATATGCCTTCCGCTTCGCGTCCAAGCGCAGCCCTTCCGGATCGGGGACCGATACTGGACAGAAACGGCAGGTTTCTCGCGATTCAAATCAGGTTTGCCGATGTAAGCGTCTGGCGGCCTTCGATAACAGACATTAATCTTTTATCGAATGAGATTTCAACAATTCTTGAAATGCCCCCATCGGAAATCCGCCAAAGGATAAATTCGTCAGAATCGAATTTTTTATATTTAAGAAGACAGATCGATGACAGCGCCGCAAGACAGCTTACCGCTCTTTTAAACGAGAAAAAAATTAAAGGCGTGATTGTTCAGCCGATTGTCGGAAGAGTATACCCGGAGAAAAATATCGCAAGCCAGATTATCGGTTTTGTAGGGGATCGAAACAGAGGTCTTGAAGGCATTGAATTCGCGTTTAACAATATCCTCGACGGAACTGACAATAACGGAAAAGGTTCTCAGGTTGTTTTAACAATCGACGCCCATGTTCAATATATCCTGCAGCAAATTGCCGCGAAAACGATGGAAGAAACGCAGGCTGAATCTGTTATTTTTACCGCGATGGATCCGCGCACAGGCGAGATTCTCGGTTCCGCGTCATTGCCGGATTTTGATCCTAATAATATCCGCGCTTCCGATTCAAACAGCCGCATGAACCGTCCCAATATAATGGCTTTTGAGCCCGGTTCCACTTTTAAGGTTTTTTCTATTGCCGCTCTTTTGGATTCAGGCGCAATTTCAGGTAATACCACTTTCAGGTGCAACGGGGTTTATACGCCGAGCAGAGGAAGCCCAATCAACTGTCTTGGCAACCATGGCAGAGTAACGGCAAGAGAAATAATTATTCACTCTTGTAACGCCGGCGCCGCCTATGCTTCAGACAATATTAATTCAAGCGAATTTTATCAGTTTTTAAACAATTTCGGATTTGGTTCAAGAACCGGCGCCGGAAGTCCCGGAGAGACAGCCGGTTACCTTGTGCGAAGCGAAAACTGGTCCGAGCGTTCAAAGCCGACAATCGCGTTCGGACAGGAAATCGCGGTTTCCGCGTATCAGATACTGCAGGCAACTACCGCCATTGCAAACGACGGCATTCTGGTACCGCCTAAAATTATTTCCAAAATTGTGTCGGCAGACGGCAGAACGGTTACTGAGTGGGAGGGAGGGGTAAGCCGCCGCGTTATTAAAGCGGAAACCGCAAGAGCGCTGCGCTCCTACATGGCGGATACCGCTTCAACAGGCGCAATGGGCTGGCGCGCAGGCGTTCAGGATTTGTCTATCGGAGTTAAAACCGGAACATCGCAGATTATAGATCCTGCCACAAGAAAATATTCAGAAACCGATTTTATCGCAAGCTGTGTAGCTCTTCTTCCGGCCGAAAATCCGACGCTCATTCTTTACCTTGCCGTAATGAAGCCGCAGGGAATCATTTTTGGAAGCCGTATTGCGGCCCCTGCTATCCGCGAAGCCGCTGAAACTTTAATTGATTATCTTGGCATCCCGCGCGGGCGTAATCCTCAGATTAGCCATCCGCCTTCCGTGAACATTCCGGCAGGACGCCTTCCCGCCGTGGAAACGTATATCCCCGATTTTACAGGCATTGCCAAAAGGGTGCTTCTTCCCCTGTTGTTACGTGACGATTTAGACGTAGAAATCCGCGGCGACGGCTGGGTGCGCCGCCAAAGTCCCGCGCCCGGAACGCCTGTCACGCGGGGGATGAAGATTATTCTGGAATTGGAATAGAGGAGCAAAATACCTCAGCAAAATGCAGCAAAAAACATCAACAAAATAGAGCAAAATACATCAGCAAAATACAGCAAAAAACATCAATAAAACTTGACAAAAAAACATCAATAAAAGTATGATAAATATATGGATTATTTGCCCAGAATTGCGGATAAAATCCTTAAAGAAACGCTTAAATGTATTGGGGCGGTTTTGATTACCGGGCCTAAATGGTGCGGAAAAACAACTACCGCCGAAATGCAGGCAAAAAGCGTTATCAATATGCAGGATCCAGACAAGATTCAGGGGTATTTAACAGCGGCTGAAACTAAGCCGTCTTTATTATTAAAAGGCGAAAATCCGAGGCTTATTGACGAATGGCAGATTGCTCCTGTTTTATGGGATAGTGTTCGAACAGAAGTAGATAAAAGACGAGAGGACGGCTTGTTCATTCTTACGGGTTCTACTTCAGTAGACGATTCAAAAATTATGCATTCAGGAACCGGAAGAATCGCAAGGCTGAAAATGTATCCGATGAGCCTTTATGAATCAAAAGAATCAAACGGAGCGGTTTCTTTAGAAAAATTATTTAACGCCAAGAGGTATAATGTTGACGGTTTAAAATCAAATTTATCTATAGAGCAGTTAATTTTTGCTTCCTGCAGAGGCGGCTGGCCTGCCAGTTTAAATAAGAAAACCGATAAAGCCGCGTTGTTCACCGCCTTTTCATATCTTGATAATATTTGCGAGAGTGACGCTTCAACGGTTGACGGCGTTAACCGCGATCCAAAAAGGATGAGAGCAGTTTTACAATCATACGCAAGAAATGTTTCTACGCTGACAGGAAATAAAACAATTATAAAAGATATAACCGGCAACTTTGGTCCTATCAGCGAGAATACGCTTTATTCCTATCTTAATGCGCTGAACAAGCTTTTTGTTATTGATGAAGTGCCGGCATGGTCTCCGGCAATCCGATCTGCTTCAGCGATCAGAGCTTCAAATAAAAGAGAATTTATCGATCCTTCTATTGCAGCGGCAGCGTTAAAAATTACGCCTGAAATTCTAATGCAGGATTTTAATACTTTCGGATTTATATTTGAAACCTTATGTATTAGAGATTTAAAAATATATTCTGCTTCTCTTGGCGGCGATGTTTCTTATTATCACGACAGACACGGACTGGAAGCTGATTGTGTGCTTCGCTTAGGAGACGGCAGGTATGCTCTTATTGAATTTAAATTGGGCAGCAGGGAAATTGAAGAAGGAGCCGAGCATTTATTAACCATACAAAATTTAATTCGTAAATATAACGAGACAGAAAGTATAAAAATAAGAGAACCGGATAAATTAATTATTATCACAGGAGGCGAGATTGCATATCGCCGAAAAAATGGAATTTACATTATTCCAATTGGTTGTTTAAAAAATTAAGGAGAAAGGTTAATGTTATTTTTCGATAAAAATAAAAATATTCTGCTATCCCAATACCCCGGCCTTTTTGAAGTAATAAGCGCCAAAGATGAAGATGGCTTTTCTCCGGAAAATTTTAAAATTGACAATGCGCCGACAGGCGATCCCATTCTTTCAATAAACGATATGCATGTTCACTCGCCGCGCGATCCTGCGCGTGAAGGGCAGCGGCTGGCGGAAGCTGTAAGCGCGGAAAAAGGAGCTGTTGTCCTTCTTGGTTTTGGTCTTGGTTACGCGGCGCAGGCTGCGGCGGAATTGAAACGTCCTGTTATCGTTGTGGAAAAACATAAAAGCATTTTGTTAAAAGCGCTTGAACTGCGTGACTTCGGCGATTTCCTGGGGAAACATCGCATTATATTTGTTATCGGCGGCACAGGAGAGGGGATAACAAGCGCGCTATCGATCGCCAATGATTTAATTGCTGACGGAAATGAAAATAAAAAGACGGCGCCTTCGATTATTCGCAACAGAGCGCTTACGGGGCTTGACGAACAATGGTATAAAAAAATAGACGACAGAATCCGCGCATGGACAATGCGTGATGATGTAAATACCGCAACGCATAAACGCTTCGGACAGCGGTGGGTGCGTAATCTTTCGCGTAACATGAGCGCGATACGCGACATTCCAGGCGTTTCATGTTTGACTGGCCTTGCTTTGAATGATAGTTGTTTACCCGTGTTTCTCGCGGCGGCAGGGCCCAGTTTGGACAAGATTACACCTTTATTAAAAGATATTTACGACAGATGTTTGATCATCGCTGTTGATACAAGTCTCCGGTTTTTTATCAAGAATGGGATTGAGCCTGATTTTGTGCTGGTAGTAGATTCACAGTTTTGGAATTGCCGTCACCTTGACCGCTGCGTTCCGAAGGACCGCTGCGTTCCTAAGAAAGAGGTTAAAACTGCTCTTGTCGCGGAGTCAGCGGTTTATCCGCCAGTTTTTAGTTTGCCTTTCAAGCATAGGTTTCTTTGCAGTTCAATGTTTCCGCTTGGCAGTTTTATAGAAAAGCAGGTTGATCCAAAGGGCAGACTCGGAGCGGGCGGGTCTGTAGCCACTACAGCGTGGGATTTCGCGCGCATGCTAGGCGCAAGCGAAATTTGGATTGCGGGCTTGGATCTTGCGTTCCCGGATTTAAAAACGCATTTCCGCGGCGCTCGTTTTGAAGAGCGTTCCAACTCAGAATCAAACCGTTTTAATCCTGTCGAAAAATGGATAGTACGCGCGTTACGCGACGGCTTCCCGTTCAAGGCGCGTTCATCTAGCGGCGCGCAAGTTTTAACCGATAGGCGGCTTTCCCTCTACGCGGCCTGGTTTGAGTCCCAGTTCAGCAATAACAAGCATATTCAAAACTATTGCTTTTCCCAGGACGGCCTTGCAATCACAGGCCTCCAGTCCGCAGATTTGCAAAAATTCCTTGCGCTGCCAAACCGCCGCGAAGAAATAGACACCTGCGTCCGGCAAGCCTTTTTAAAAATTGAAACCGAATTCAACGCAGAGCTTGAAAAACAACAACGCCGCGAACGCTACGAAAAAGCCATAACAAACCTAAACAATGGACTCAAAAACATACAAACACTCTGCGAACAAGGCGCAGAAATCGCGCAGCTTGGGTTAAAAAAAGGTCTAGAACATTCTCAGCAGGAAAAATATTTTAATGAGTTGAACAATATAATGAAGCGCCTTTCTGAGAGCGAAGTTAAAGAAGTTGTAGATTTTCTATTTCCGCTTATTGATGAAAAAGAAGACAATGAATGTGAAAAAAATGATCCTTTTCACATTCATTTTAAATCAACACTTGGACTTTTATCTTCTCTTGCAAAAGCCACGCAGCTAAACTTTATTGTAGATTATTAACGAACTACCATTTTGTTAGACGGGCGTACCGCGAAAAGACACATCGGTGACATACGACGTGTGTCGTAGTAAGCCATACGCGGAGCGAATGTCAATGCAGCCACGCTTGTCCGGAGCCGATGGGGTTTTTCGCGGTACGCCCGTTTACCAGAACTGTAATTAATTAAATATCTATCTTTTATTCAGCGTATTCAGCGCGTTCCTCGCCCAAGCCTGCTCCGCCTCTGTATAAACCGCAGAACGTGAAATAACTGTTAATAGCTGGATAGTAGAGCGGTTCTGCGTTCCTGTAGTTGATATAGACAATATAACCATCGCCATAATATCTCTTTCTACAGTACCCCATGGACCGCTTCGCTTTCTGGAATGGAGTCCGCGAAGGAATTCTGTCAGGAGTTCTATCGCTTCATCGGTTTTATTAATCGATAAAGTTCTGACAACCTGTACGATTATTTCAAAGTCTGTGTTAGGTGAATCAAAAGCTTCTCTGTAGGTTCTTTCAAGGAAGGCGTAAACTTGATCGTCTTTTATTCCTGTTACGCGCATTATGTCAATGGCGCTCATGCGCATCATTTTCAGATCATTTTGAGAATCGCGGGATGTGGCGATAAAGGTATAGCTGGTCTCAAGGGCGACAGCGGCAACTTTTCCTTTTGCGTCGTCAGATATATGGGTTTGCAGTAAATACTGCCATGCAGTTAACTTAATTGACGGAATATTAAAAGGATCGCGTATAAAACTGGCAATAATATCGCCGATAACTTCGCCAAGACTATCCATGAGTCTTTGCAATGAAGCGGCAGCTTCAGCTTTTATATCATTATCATACCAGCCGATAGAAGTGTAAAAAACCGGTTTAACGCCGATGGGTTCACCGAGAACTTCCAGCGTTCTAACAAGTCCGCGCACTACGCGCTGTACCTGAGCTCTAACTTGCAGATTGGAAGATGCTCTTTCATTGTAAGTTTCCAGATATGCGACAACATAGTTGGCAAATTCTTTTGCCCCAATTTCACCCAACGTTATAATCCCTTCATACATTAGTATCCCGTCGTTCGGCGCAGTCGCGATATCAAAATAACGAATTAATTGCCAGACGAACGGAGCGGCAGGTTTATGCTTCTCGGCGGTAATACCGCGGAAGAGAAGAGCGGTAATTTGCTCAATCTCTGTTCTATAACGCTGAGCTGAAAAATTGGGAAGTCTTTGAATAAAAACTCTGATGGCGTTTTGATAAAAATCGCCGATCCCCGTCAACCCGTCTTCCTGAACCATTTTTAGTATATCAAGAAGTTCAGTGGGGGTTGTGTCGGACCTGTTATATTCCTCTGTATAAAACGACATATCCGGAGCTTGCGCAAAGAGTGCCGTTCCGCTTAACAATAAAACAACGATAAAAATGTATGTTCTTTTCATACCTAAATTTATCCTCAAATTTCAGAATTTTCAAGTGTTTAAAATTAATCTTCGTTACCAATTTAGAAATTAATCCAAAAGTGTCAAAATAAGCGGAATTTTATGGCAAAAGCGTCAATTTCGTATTATATTTATAAGGTTGTATTTGTTTTAATCTGAAGGAGTTTTCTTGATCAAGCATGACTTTCCCAAAATCCACTTTTATGACCAGGATTTTGTCGATATATATGATAAAACATGGGCGTGGATACAAGATTGCTGGAATAACGGCGGAGATAAAAGCGGAATAGAAGGAAAATTCTTCTCTTATGCTGAATCTCAAGCTGTTACACAGGCTGATGCTATACTTTCCTCATTTTTTTTGGTGTATTCTAACCGAATTTTCCAGGCTCATCCCACTTTAGACCTGTTTTATAACCGCCAAGAGCCGAATGGAGCCATTCGATGCGCTTATGACACTGTCACAGGCACTCCAATTACTGAAAAAGATAATTCTGAAGGGCTTGGAATACCGCTTTTTGCGTGGGCGGAGCATAATATCTACCATAAATCAGGTAATAAAAAGCGCGTAAAAGACATTTTACCTATCCTTTGCAAGTATTCATCATGGATCGATTCCACTTTTAAAAAACCAAACGGCCTCTATAAAACGCCGCTTACGGCTACCGGAATGACCAATTTGCCGCGCGGAGACGCCTATTACGCTATGGATTTTAACACGATGATGGCGATCAATATGCTTTATATGTCGGCGCTCGCTGATATTTTAAACGACAAGGAAATCAGTTTCCAATACAAGCGCCAGTATTTTTCTCTTAAAACGAGAATCAACTCGCTTATGTACAATCCGGCGGATGGTTTTTATTACGACATCAATAAGGCGGAAAAACAGGTTCCTATTAAAACGATTGCAGGATACTGGCCGCTTCTTGCCGAGATTCCAAACGGCGAAAAGGCTGAGAGGATAATTGAAAAACTTTCCGATCCGAAATTTTTCGGCACTTCTCATCCGTTTCCTTCGCTTGCTGTATGCGAAAAAGAATTTGATGAAACGGGGCGCGGTTTCCGCGGTTCGGTTTATCCATACCTTACATTCATGGTGATTAAAGGCCTCGAGCGTTATCAAAGGTGGGATCTGGCGCGTGAGTGCGCAATCAGGCATGTTTATTTTATGCTTGATTCGATGAGCCCGGACGGAAATCATCACAGGGGAAATTTGTGGGAAGCTTATCTGCCGAACAAAGAAGGACCCGCTAAATGGACAGGCAAGCAGAACTTTCCGCGCTCTCAATTTTTAACATTCGACGCGTTATCTACAATTTGCCTTACAATCGAGAATATTGTAGGGCTTTCAATATCGCTTCCAAGAAAAACCGTAGACTGGGTTATTCCCAATCTGGAAATTATGGGAGTGGAAAATCTTTCGCTTAAAAATAATATGATTACAATTCTTTCCAACAAGAGCGGCAGGGGTTGGGAGATTCACATGGAAAGCGAAAAGCTCTACTACTTTACAATTAATATTCTCGGCGTTAAGGAAAAAACTCTGCCTATTCCATCCGGAAAATGTTCAATACTTATCGACAAGCTCTAGCTTATGAATACGACATTAACCGCAATTATTGAAATCGGCTCTACAGGGATAAGGCTTAATGTCGCGGAAATTTATGCAGACGGCAATTGGCAGGTTGTAGACCGCGCTTTGCGGCCAGCTTCTCTTGGGCGCGATGTTTTTACTACAGGATTACTTTCGCGTGAATCGATTCTGGAGTGTCTTACCGTTCTTCAGGATTACCGCGAACTTTTGTCTGGGTGGTCAATTTCAGATAACAACATTCACGTAATCGCTACAAGCGCTCTTCGCGCCGCGCATAACAGAGACGTTTTTATGGACCGTATTCAGCAGGAAACAGGGTTTAAACTTTCCATTGTTGAAGGCATCGAAGAAAACAGACTTATGTATCTTGCTGTGCGTTATGCGCTAAAACAGGATTTGCCGCTCTTTTGGCGCGCTAATTCCATGATTATAGAGATTGGCGGCGGTTCCACGGAAATTATGCTCCTTCGCCGCGGTCAGATGGTTGCGGCTCACAGTTTAAAAATGGGTACAATCATTATTGATCAGCATTCGCGCCACGGTATCGGCGCAGGTGTTTTCTTTGAGCGTTATCTGAATGAAAATATCAGGAACACGCTCGGTCTTTTAAACATGGAAATGGATCTTGCTCATGTGCGGACAATAGTCGCTGCCGGAGGAGACGCGCGTATTGCGGCGGATCAGGTTGGAAAAGAAATTAATGACACATGTAAAATAATAGAGCGCGATAATTTTATTAAATTCGTGGAAAAAATCCGCAACTTCAGCATTGAAGAATGTATACATCAGTTTGGGATTTTATACGCCGAAGCGGAAGGGCTTGTTCCCGGACTTTTGGTTTTAAAACTTTTCCTTGAGCGCACGGGCGCGGCGAATGTCGCGGTTCCTCTTGTTACAATCCGCGACGGTTATCTTGTAGATTTAGCGTCCGGCGTTGACTCTACGCTTCAAGGTGAATTCTTTTCGCAGATTATAGCTTCTGCTGTTAACCTTGGAAGAAAGTTCCATTTTGACGAACCGCACGGGCGGCATGTCGCAAGACACTGCATGACGCTCTTTGACGCTTTAATAAAAGAGCATGGCATGAATATGCGTCATCGCATAATGCTGGAAACAGCGGCGATGTTACACGATATAGGAAATTATATTAAAACATCCGGACATCAAAAACACGGGCAGTATATTGTCGCGAACTCTGAAATATTCGGGCTTCATCAGGATGAATTGCAAATAATCGCGAACGTAATAGCCTGCCACAGAGGCGATCCGCCTTCACGTTCGGATATTGAATTTGTTATGCTTCAAAGGGAAGAGCGCGTTCTGGTCTTAAAGATGGCATCAATTCTGAGGGTTGCAGATGCGCTGGATCGCGGACATACTCAGCAGATAAAAAATATTACTGTTGAACGCCGTCTTGAAACTGTAGTTCTTCATGTAGACAGGGCTTACGATCTTTCGCTTGAAATGATGGGTATGGAAGAAAAAGGCGGAATGTTTCAAAATGTATTCGGCTATAAAGTAATTTTGAGTTAGGGGGAAAATGATGAGTGACATTGCAGAGAATAAAGAAAACGCAATCCCTTACCTCTCACGCGATCTTTCATGGGTTGATTTTAACGAGCGCGTTTTAAACGAAGGGCTGCGAAGCGATGTGCCCTTGCTTGAAAGGCTCAGATTTTTATCTATAGTTTCAACTAACTTTGATGAATTTTTTATGGTTAGGGTTGCCGCGTTAAAACGAATGCATGCCGCGGAGCCGGGAAAAGAAATTGATCCTTCCGGTAAAACAGCAGAGGAACAGTTAAAAGCAATTACAGAAAAAGTTCGTTCGATAATTAACAGGCAGTATGAATGTTTGCGTAACGAAATATTTCCGGGGTTTGCTAAAAACGGTCTTTCGATTCTGCGCCCAGATTCGTGGTCTGTTCCGCAGCTTGATTTTTTAGACTCGTATTTTGTCGGACAGATATACCCTGTTCTAACCCCGCTTCGCCTTGAAGATGACAAACCCATGCCTTTTATCGAAAGCCGTTCTTTAAACGCCGCGTTTCTTTTAGAGCCGGAAAATCCGGACACCGTCGGCGAAGCGCCGAAAGAATTAAAAGTGATCGTTCCTCTTCCTGGCGTAATAGAAAGAATTATTTGGCTTCCTGATTTTGAAAATGTTTTACCTAACGAAGAAAATGAAAAGTTCAACCTTGCGTCGCTTGAAGATATTATTGTAACATGGGGTGCGTATTTGTTTCCTGGTTACCGCGTTAAAGAAAGCATGTTATTTAAAGTTAACCGCGACGCGGATTTTTCCGTAGATGAACAGAGAGACGAAGATTATGTCGAAGCGATGGTTGAAGTTCTGGAGGGAAGGGGAAAATCGGATTGTATAAGAATGGTTTATTCCCCGGGCAGCAGCAGGCTAAGAGACGAACTTGCGAGCCGCTTCTCTTTGGAAAACGATTATTTGTTTGAAGTAAACGGACCTATCAATGTTGTTGATTTTATGGAACTTGCAAGCGTGGCAAGCCTGGAAGAATTAAATGAAAAACCGTGGAAGATTTACAAATCGGAAGATTTCAGCGAAGAGTTAAACGCAGGGGTAACGCCGATTTGGGATAGAATCAGTCAGGGTGATGTTATGCTGCATTTGCCGTATCAGTCTTTTGATCCTGTTGTGCGCTTCTTTCAGGAAGCCGCGACTGACCCGCAGGTTATTTCGATTAGAACAGCTCTCTACAGAACCGGCGGCGCGATTCCAGGAATAGGATTGCACTCAGGCTCTTCGGCTTTTTCCCCGGTAGTAAGAGCGCTGGAGCAGGCGGCGCTTAACGGCAAGCATGTAACGGCAGTCGTTGAATTAAAAGCCCGCTTCGATGAAGAGAGGAATATTTCGTGGGCGCAAAGACTGGAAAAAGCGGGTGTTATTGTAGTTTACGGTCTTTCGCATCTGAAAATTCATTCAAAAATTTCGATGGTAATGAGAAGGGAAAACGACCGCGTTAAGCGTTATGTGCATTTATCTACCGGAAATTATAATGACAGAACCGCGAAATATTACGAAGATATTTGTTTATTTACCTGCCGTGAGGATATCGCCTACGACGCAGGGTTAATTTTTAACATGCTTACGGGCTATTCCACAGTTCAATCAATGATGAGGTTAACAATCGCTCCCACGGGGCTTAAACGCCGTTTTCTTGATTTAATTGAAAGGGAAGCAAGCAGGGCAAGGCACAAGTATCCGGCAAAAATCATGGCTAAAATGAATTCGCTTACTGATGTTGATATTGTTAAAGCTCTATATGCGGCTTCGCAAGCCGGAGTTAAAATTTCGCTTTGTGTCCGCGGTATCTGCACATTGGTTCCCGGCATTCCCGGCATTTCAGAAAATATCCGCGTAATAAGCGTTATAGATCATTATCTTGAACATTCAAGAATCTATTACTTTTCCAACGGAGGAGCGGACGAACTTTACTGCGCAAGCGCTGACTGGATGACCCGCAACCTTGAACACCGCGTAGAGATTTTATTTCCAATTCAAGATGAAAAACTACGCTCGGAACTGGTTGATATTTTAAACGATTATTTTTATGATAATTGCAATACAAGCGTTCTTGACAGCGAAGGTAAGTGGACAAAATTAACGCCTGCCGGCGGAGAAAAACCGTTCCGCGTTCAGAAAGAAATGCTTTCGCGCGCCGCTGAAACAAGCGAAAAAAGCGGACCTGCAAAACTTGAATATACTGTAAGGCGCAGCCCGCCAGCGGCTAATAATTAAAGAGGAGCGAATATGTTTTTTGATCAATACTATCTGCTTTTAGTTGTGCCTACGCTGTTACTTTCCTTATGGGCGCAGATTAAAGTTAAATCTACTTTTTCAAAGTATTCAAAAGTGATGAATTCAAAAAGAATAACCGGGATGGACGCGGCCTCTATTATATTAAGAACAAATAACATTAACGATGTGCAGATAGAAGCAGTCGCAGGTTCTTTAACAGATCATTATTCACCGATGGGTAAAAAACTTCGGCTTTCAGAACCTGTTTACGGGCAGACATCGATCTCGGCTGTCGGCGTTGCCGCTCATGAAGCAGGGCATGCCATTCAACATGCGGTAAAATGGGGGCCGCTTGCTTTGCGAAGCACTCTTGTTCCCGTCGCAAATATTGGGTCGCGATTAGGTCCGTGGATTGCGATTATCGGGCTTGGTATTTCCGCAAGCGAATCTTACGGGCATTTCTCCGGTTTATTATTTAATATCGGAATACTTCTTTTTGGCTGCGCCGTTCTTTTTTATGTGATCACCTTACCGGTTGAGTTTAACGCTTCATCAAGAGCGCTCGCGCTTCTTCGTTCCAACAATGTTTTAACAGAGGAAGAATTAAAAGGCGCTAAAAAAGTTTTAACCGCCGCGGCTCTTACCTATGTCGCTTCCGCGCTTACCGCGATTATGAGTTTACTGCGCTTGTTGCTGTTAAGAAGAGGGCGAAGATAATTATTGTTTCTTTTCGCTGATCATTGTATTCGCTCTCGTTTTAACGCGCGCCGCTTCAGGTTCGGTATCGAAATCAACGTAATAAAGTTTCGCTTTTGGATTTAATTTTGCAAGCACATCGGCTGTAGTGTTAACCGCAATAAGAAATTGTTCCGCAGGACGGAAGGCGCGGCAGGCAGGACACTGGCACCAGGTGGTTTCAAAACCTTCATCCGGCAGAAGGTGAAAAATAGGATCCGGTGAAATTTTATGCAGCGTATAATTTAAAAATTTTTGCGCGCGCTCCGTGATGACAGCGATCGATTTTGGATTCGTCGGGCAGAAATGATGTTTTCTCTTTCTCTTACCCTGTTCCATGCGGAATAATTCACGGTTAAACAAAAATAAATTTCTCGGCAAAAGAAGAGATAAATCCTGCCCTCCGGCTTCGATATAAAAAGCGTAATGTTTGGCAAGTTTTATATATTTCGCGTTTCCGCCTTTAAAAAAATTATCATCCATCGGAAAGACAAGGGTGTTATATTCATTTTCTGTCGCCCATCTGATTTTTTTCGCCCGTTCATTCGCGCTCATTTTCCTGCTGATGAACAGCCTTTTTCTAACCTGCTTCATACTCTTATTATATGGCATTATTCGGCATTACGCTATATTATATTTGTATGGAATCTATGGAATTTGATACCGCAATTATCGGTTGCGGAGTTTCGGGGGCAAATATTGCCCGCTGTCTTTGCGCCTATAATATCAAAACCGCAATTCTTGAAAAAGCTGCAGACGTATCATTTGGAACTTCCAAAGCCAATTCCGGCATAATTCACGGCGGATTCCATCATAATAAAAAATACCTAAAAACACGTTTGGAAATTCAAGGCAATTTGATGTTTGATCAGCTCAAGAGTGAGTTAAACTTTCCATTTCGAAGATGCGGAATAATTGTCGCCGCCCTTCATCATGATGAAATGAAAGCTGTCGAGCACCTTTATTTGCAGGGCGTTGAAAACGAAGCTGCCGATATTGAACTCTGTTCACGAAACAGAATATTGGAATTGGAACCTAAACTTTCAGAAGATACCATAGGCGGCCTTTACGCTCCCGGCGGCGGAATAATTGAACCTTATCGTTTTGTATTTGCGCTTATCGAGTCGGCAAAAAAAAACGGAGCAGAGCTGCTGACAAATTTTAAAGTTGATAAAGCAAGCCGGAACGGCGATTTTTGGGTAATCCGCGCAGAAGACGGCAGGGAAGTGAAAGCCTGTTATGTGATTAACGCTGCCGGTCTTTTCGCAGATGAAGTTTCAAAAACTTTCGGCGCGGAAGAATTTGAAATAACCGCAAGAAAAGGCGAATACTATTTGCTGGATCGCCTTACAAAAGCCTGCCCGTCGAAAGTTGTTTTTCCTGTCCCGACAAGTATTTCCAAAGGAATGTTGGTTATTCCAACAGTGGAAGGCACTGCTCTTGTTGGCCCTACCGCCGACGCTGTTGAAGATAAAGGTGATTTGTCTACCACCGCAAAAAGACTGGAACAAATACTTGTCTCAGGAAAAACCATTATACCGTCTTTAAGTCAAAACGATATTATTACTTCTTTCGCGGGTTTGCGTCCTTGTCTTGAAGAAGATTTTTATATTGAAGCTTCGAAAAAAGCGCCGGCGTTTGTACAGGTTGCGGGGATTCAAAGCCCGGGGCTTACAGCGTCGCCTGCAATTGCTGAGTATGTAAAAAATATTTTAATCGATATTGGTTTGCAGTTAACGGAAAAAACAAATTGGGATCCAACCGTAGAGAAGCACCCGT
>Ga0209755_10000217_pt1 | contig 112858 bp, 102 predicted proteins | sample TergutCo191P1_FD_187301 | JGI IMG/M metagenome (GOLD analysis project Ga0209755, IMG submission 187301) | Cornitermes sp. P1 segment gut microbial communities from Petit-Saut dam, French Guiana - Co191P1 (SPAdes) (version 2) | ecosystem: Host-associated > Arthropoda: Insects > Digestive...
ACGGCCAGAATGACGGATGGTACCGTCTGCAAAACTTTCGCTCTCTTTGGCAGTCAACAAAAATCGCGGAAACAATCGATACGGGTGAATGGGGCCCACCGCAGCGTATAAACGCAAGGCGCGGCACTGACGATATCACTCCTGTTTGGCTGTCGCTCGCTCCTCAAAATATAACACTAGAAACCGATGGCAATGGAAACGTGCTCGCAGGACTCTTGCCTGCGACATCACAGGCAAGGTTGCATCAGTGGAACGCTGTTTTGGAAGGCGCTGTATACTCGCTGCAGGGAGCGCCAGCAGGTGTAAGCGTTAATTCAAACGGGCTTATAACAATTGCGGTTAATAACGCATTGACAGATAATAATCAGATAACGGTTCGCGCGGAATATAAAGGTGAAGCGTATACGACGGTACTTTTTATTAAAAAAAGTTTAAAAAATATTGCTCCAAAGTATTTAGGTGCGACATATAATCCGGGAACATCAAACGGCAATGTAATAATAAACGAAAGATCAGTTCAGGCATATGAAGGCGATTGGGTGATGTATATAGGCACTGCAACCACATGGACTCAAAACAGAATATACAAGTGGACTAATGGAGGATGGATAAGGATTAATCCACCAACAGAAATCGACAGGCAAAACGCAGCGATGTATCTTGTTGCCACAGCGGATGTTACCGACGGTATGCCGGAAGCGGTTTTTAGTTTTGCTCAAATTAGATCGTTAGTTGCAAGCAGTATATTTACTAAATTATTAGCTGCTGGAGAAATTGAATTAAATAACGAGTACGGACTTGGTGGAATTATAAGAAGCGCTAATTATAAAACATCAGGCGGTACTCTGGGATGGATGATTGATTTTTTAGGGAATGCTGTATTTAATAATATAAAAGCAAGAGGAAGAATTGATGCGACAGAAGGCAGCATTAAGAATTTAAAAATTGGAGGTTCTACCACTTTTTTAGCTACAGAAATAAAAGTAGATTCTCTAGTAAGCGCAGGAACTAATTATATAATTAGAGAAAATAATATCCCAGCGGAAAAGCTCTTGTCTCCTGGAACTTCCGGCGTAGGACCAATAAAAGAATTAACAACTGCGGCAAATGGAACAGTAACATTAAGAATAAAAATAGATGCATATGGTTATGGTGGGGAAATTATTATAAAGGTAAATAATACAGAAAGAATTAGATTTCCATTTGCTGATGAAACAACTACTATACATGAATCTAATATAAATCTAACAGAAAATATAAGCACATTATCAATATATGCAAGGTCGAGGGTTAGTAATCCTTCTATTACAATTTCAATATTTCAAATAATGTGCAGGGACGATCCAGGTCTTTTGAGATTGTTAGGTTAATATTATTATCGGATACTAACATATAAAGTTTGATCATTTATATACCAATCAAAAATAACAGGATAAGGATCAGATACTAATGTAAACACAGGTTTATTTGTATATATCATTGCAGAATCATTTTTATTATTTGCATGAACGGTAATAGTAGTAGAGTCTTCATTATCTATATAATCATCTGCTTTAAATGTAACATCTACAGGAAGCGAATTTGCGATATATAAATAATATGGAATTACATCATTGAATGAATATTCAATCTTGAGACTTCCGGTTGACTTATGGGTTAATATAACACTTTTTGGATGCCCGTTGAATGAAATGTAGTTAGGTTTATATGAACCTTTCCCAGAATTTATTATATAAATTTTAAATTCGCCTGTTGAAATAGTTTCAGTATATCCATTATATTCATAAGAAATAGGTTTTAGTGAATTATTGATAACTTTATATTCAATGTCATCGAAATTTAAATCGCATGAAATAAAAATTAAAAACGTAAATGAGATAAGGGCTATTATTTTTTTCATTGTGAGCCTCCGTCTATTTTTATTCTAACTCCTTTAATGCGTGTTTTCAATACCCTTTATCCCATTTAGGGCAAGCTGCAAACGCACTTGTTATAATGTCGGTATGGCATACGAAAAAACATTATGGGAAGCCAGAGACGGCTCTGACCTTGACAGGTTTGAAAAGGCGCAGGAGACAGCAAAATCGGTTATATTGCGCAATGCTCCGAATAAAATCACCAAGCCCGGCACCAAGTTCAGCATCCAAAACATGAATAAAATTGAACAAGGCATCTTTGACGCTCATAAAATGATTGCTTCTGAAGAGACAACAAGAGAAGCCGCAGTTGGCCTGCTGGCAAAAGCGGATGAACTCTTGGATCGCATGATAACCGCGGAAGGTCACTCTCGCCTGCAGGCGGATGCCGCTCTGCAAACGTTAATTGATTTAATAATGGGTCTTATTCCAAATCAAGCGGACGTAAGCAATTTACTAGCTGATAAAAACTTTGTTAATTCGACTGTATCAAATCTAGCGGCATGGTTTCTCACTCCTGACTCTCTCGGCACACATCAGTGGCCGAGCCTTGACGCTCTGCGGACAGGCCCATGGTATTCAGGCGGCACACCGAAACAGCCGACACAGAACGATTACGCCATTTTCATTAATCAGGATGAGGAATTAGGTTCTGTCAATTCCGTATGGAGAGCGCTTTTTTCTAACGAGCTGTGGTCGCCGCAGTACAAAGTAAACGACACGCCATTCACCGCCGCGCAGCTGTCCGCAATTAACAGCAACATCACGCAGGCTCTGGTTAATAAACTCTCAAACCCTGACACCGTGCCGGCGCAAAACAGCGCGGAACTTATTACTTCAGGCGGCGTTTTCGCATGGTTCGGCGCGGCTGTCAGCACGTTAAAAACCGTTGCAAAAAATGTTGTCGGCGCATTGAACGAATTGTTTGAGACCAAGATTGACAAATCGGAAAAAGGCGTAGCGAATGGAGTGGCAACGCTGGATGGAAACGGTCTGGTTCCCGCTTCTCAATTGCCGGAAGGCGGCGGAATATTAGCAGTTGCCCATGATGACACACTCAATGGAAAAGGAACATCAAGTGATCCTTTAGGTATTAATATAAAGACAGTGTTTCTTGCAATGCATCCTGTCAATTCTATTTATATGACGGTAGCATCTGACGAATCTACACCAGCACAGATGGCAAATAAATACGGCGGCGCATGGGCAATTTGGGGAGCCGGACGGGTACCCGTATCCCGTAACTCAAGTGATACCACATTCGCGACAGTTGAGGGGACAGGTGGAAATAAAGATGTTACTTTAACAGCAGCGCAATCAGGAATTCGAGCTCATGGCCATACACAGAATTCACATACTCATGATACTCATGCAGCGCACAAAGGTTGGGCAGAAGGAGACTGTTGGGCGAGGGATGAGTCAGGTAATACCAATACAGCGTCTGGCATATTATCGTGGTCATCAACAACACGGAGATACGCGGCGTCAGGCAGCTCCGACACAAGAAATAATAGATTAACTATCAATGCTACACACGGAGAACACAACACAGTCACACCCTCAATTAATGATAATACAGCCGCCGATGCTTCACAGGCACATAACAACTTACAACCATATATAGTTTGCTATTTTTATAAAAGAACGGCTTAAGCGCAAGAACACAAAGCAAAGATTGATACTTTACTGTTTGTTTAAGATCAAGCAGCCTGGCCTTTAAACGTAGTATGGCCAGATTGATATATTTCAATTTCAGTTATAATTTATGGTTCGTTTCTGGGTATAAACCACACTACCAATATCCCTGCCGCGAAGAATCGGGCGTATAATCTCGACAGATTTTTTATCTTTTGCAATTAGCTCGTCACGTTTAGTCTTATCAATTATAAAAGCTTCATTACAGCCAGTTTTAATACCATAGTTAATAGAAATATCCCAGTCTTTGAGAGATTTCCCAACACACTCAATTTTTTCTTTTATACTTTTTTCAATAGGATTTAGAATAACCCATGCATTACCAGACGGGAACTCCATCGTGCTTCCATGCTGTCTAATATAATCGGTCATTTAATACTAACCACATAATTATGACGATAAGAAATAACAATATATTATAAGGAGGTACTATGGTATACGGTTATATCAGGGTAAGTACAGACAAGCAAACTGTTGACAACCAACGGTTTGAAATTGAGCGGTTTTGTTCAAAAAATAATTTGAAAATTGAACAATGGATTGAAGAGACAATCAGTGGAACTAAAATTCCTGAAAAAAGGTTATTAGGCTCACTGCTTATAAAAGTTAAAAAAGATGATTTAATTATCTGTTCTGAACTGTCTCGACTAGGAAGAAGTCTTTTAATGATAATGTCTATCCTAAATCATTTAATGTTAAATGGTGTAAGAGTTTGGACAATTAAAGACAATTATCGTCTAGGTGATAATATTCAATCTAAAGTACTTGCTTTCGCTTTTGCTTTATCTGCTGAAATTGAGCGTGACTTAGTTTCACAGAGAACAAAAGAAGCTCTTGTCCGAAGAAGAGCGGAAGGTGTTATACTTGGTAGACCACTTGGTAAGAAATCATCAAGTGTAAAGTTATCTGGTCATGAAAAAGAAATAAAGAAACTTTTAACTGAAAATAAATCAAAAAATGCTATTGCTCGATTATTTGGTGTTCACAGGATTACTTTATATACTTTCTTGAGGGAAAGAATGTAATATTTATACAGGCAGAGTTTAATTACTGCCTGTAATTTTTTCTGATGCTGCTAAGATTAAAGATTTATTATTTGATAGTGATTCCTCTATAATTCTTGTTATAAAATTTGCATCGTCTATTCTTGTTCCAATCAAACCTGATTTAATTAAATCAATAAATGATGTGTTTGTAAGGTATCTTTTTATTGTATTATATGAAATAACAACAGAATTACCATTTTCTTTTTGTAACTTACTATAAAGCAAGAAATAATCTTTCGGCATATAAAAACCTTTAGAAAGATCTTTTGAATAAACATCCTGCTTTTCTTTGCAAAATTTAAAATAAAATACTTGGTCATTAAATCTATAATCATTTTTGTTTTTTAATAGATTCAATTCTAATTGTTCCATTAAATTTAATTCTTTACTGAGATTATCATCACTTGATGGGTAATATACATACCTGCCATTTTTATCTGTTAATCTCTTATATTGAACAAAGATGTAGGAACGATTATTATGATCAAAATAAATTAAATCCACACCGATATTACTTTCTGTTTTTCCTCTGTTGGCATATATAATTGAGACACAATTAGTACTATTTGACAAAGTACATACTCCATGAACGTCATCGTTTATTAATTTCCAATTCCCAAATATTCTGGAATCTTTAATAATTAGCGAATCTTCTCTAACATTTATTGTTTTCAAATTTTTTAAAAACTCAGGAGTTGAAATGTTTTCAATATCCCAGCCAATTATATCGTTTTTTTCATCTTCTAAACCGTTTATTCTAAGAATTGTTCCAAGGACATCTCTTTCAGTTGATCTTATAAAAGATTTATTATTATCTTTAATTTTTCTATTATTAAATAATATCCGTTTTATTATTTTTATATTATTTTCGTTCAATTGATATAAAGATAGAATTATTGTTTTTATTTGATATTTATTTAAATAGCATAGATTATTATTATCGGAAAATGCTATCTCAACATGATCTGCCATTGCTTTAGTAGAATATTTGGTAATAAAATCAAAAGTTAAAGGCTTTTCCAATTCAAATATAATATCAAAAGATACTCTCACTTTCCTTGTGGCAACAATTGTTCCCCTCCTGAAACTGGCTATATATTTTATTTCACTTGGTGTATCAGAAATAAAAACTATTGAAGAAAAATGATGACGTATATCATCAACATCAAATACATCAGAATATGTTTTATTATGCTCTCTTCTCAAAGAAGGTAACCATTTTCCTTCATTTTCTTTATAGAGGATTAATAGAGGATACTTTATTTTATCGAAATCTATATCTACTTTTAGTTTCATTATTTTTTAGTCTAAAGTATTTTCTTAATTAAAATAAGAGAGCTAATTTGTTAGGAATCATGACTATTGTACTTCTACCCCCTTGACAAAAATCAATTTTATACTATACTAGCGTTAAGGAGATTAGAAAACATGCAAATTGCCAATGTTGGTTCAAAAATAATAGAAATACGCAAAACAAAAGTTTTATTAGATAGTGATGTCGCTTCATCGTATGGTGTAGGGACGAAGGAAGTAAATCAAGCGATAAGAAATAATCCGGATAAATTTCCAAGAGGCTATATAATTACCGCTAATAAGAAGCGGGTCTCGCTCTCATCAAAAATCCAATAGACAATTTGCCATTTATACCATACAATGAGGTACTTGCGGAGGAAAAACCTATGAGGACTGTATGCGGGATCGATCTGGGAACCCAGAGCTGCAAAATCGTTGTTTATGATTATGAAAAAAAGAAAATAATTGCCCAATCTTCGGCGCCTGTGGATATTATTGCTCAAAATGACGGAACCAGGGAACAAAAAGCCGAGTGGTACGATGCTGTCGTTAAAACGTGCTTCGATAAAATCGATAAAAATATAAAAAAAGACATCGCGGCTATCGGCGTTTCCGGTCAGCAGCACGGCTTTGTGCCTTTGGATGAGAAGGGTAAGCCTGTTAATAACGTCAAACTTTGGTGCGATACTTCGACGGCTGCAGAATGTGATGAACTTACCAAGGCGGCTGGCGGCGAAAAAAGGTTGATCGAAAAAGCAGGGCTTCCGATGCGGCCGGGCTACACTGCCCCCAAGGTTCTGTGGCTTAAAAAAAATAAAGCTTCCGCCTTCGCGAAACTGCGCCACATTCTCCTTCCTCACAATTATATTAACTTCCTATTAACAGGCGAATATTGGGCTGAGTACGGCGACGCGTCCGGCATGGCGCTCTTTGATGTTCGCAGCCGCAAATGGTCGACAGAAATCTGCAAGTTAATTTCTCCTGATGTTGAAAAATATCTTCCCGAACTTACAACTTCGGAAAAAACCGCAGGCAAGGTGAGCAAAGCCGCTGCGGATTTGTACGGCTTAAACGAGGGCGTAATTGTTTCCTCAGGCGGCGGCGATAACATGATGGCTGCTATCGGCACGGGCGCTGTCCAGGACGGATTTTTAACCATGAGCCTTGGCACATCCGGCACCTTGTTTGGTTTTTCCAACAAAGCGGTTATCGACCCGACCGGAAATCTCGCGGCGTTTTGTTCATCCTGCGGCGGATGGCTTCCGCTTCTTTGCACGATGAACTGCACAGTGGCAAGCGAAGAAATCCGCGGCTTAATGGGTTTTGAAGTAAAAGAGTTTGACGCGGTCGCTTCCAAAGCTCCTATCGGCGCGGACGGCATTGTTATACTGCCTTTCTTTAACGGAGAAAGAACGCCGAATCTTCCAAACGGCAGAGCGAGCATTAACGGTATCACCGCGGCTAACTTTAAGAAAGAAAACCTTGCGCGCGCCGCGCTTGAATCGGCAATTTTCGGAATGAGAATCGGTCTTGACGGTTTTAAATCACTCGGCTTTAAACCGAAGGAAATTCATCTTACGGGCGGAGGTTCAAAAAGCCCGCTTTGGCAGAGTATTGCAGCTAACGTAATGGATCTTCCTATCCGCATACCTGTCGGGTCTGAAGCGGCCGCGATGGGCGGAGCGATTCAGGCGCTGTGGTGCCTCGAAACAAGCGAAGGCAAGAAAAGCTTGATTGAAGACCTTGCGGGAAAACATGTCGCGTTAGGCGCAACAATTAAGCCTGACAAGAAGAGCGTAGAGAAGTATAACGAAGCTTACGCCGTTTATTCCAAGTATCTTGGGGCTTTAAGCCCTCTATATAAATAACTTTCGGAGGCTATTATGGCAGACTATTTCGTGGGGGCAAAAGAATATTTCCCCGGAATCCAAAAAATCAAATACGAAGGACCAAAGAGCAAGAATCCTCTTGCGTTCAAGTATTATGACGCTGATAAAATTGTCGGCGGCAAAAAGATGAAAGATCATCTTCGTTTCGCGATTGCTTACTGGCACAGTTTCTGCGGCGACGGCGGCGACCCGTTCGGCCCGGGCACTCACATTTTCCCGTGGAATGTTGACGCGAAAGATCCGATGGATGCGGCTGACAGAAAAATGGATGCGGCGTTTGAGTTCTTTACAAAGATCGGCGCGGGATTCTACGCGTTCCATGACAGAGACGTAGCTCCCGAAGGCGCAAACCCGGCGGAAAGCGAAAAGAACTTCATGACGTTGGTTGCAAAAGCGAAGAAACTTCAGGGTGAGACAGGCGTTAAACTCCTTTGGGGAACAGCGAATGTTTTCAGTAACCCGCGCTTTATGAACGGCGCCGCGACCAATCCCGAATTCGGCGTTGTTGCGTTAGCTGCAACCCAGGTAAAAGCCGCCATCGACGCGACAATCGATCTCGGCGGACTCGGCTACACATTCTGGGGCGGACGCGAAGGTTACATGAGCTTACTCAACACCGATCTTAAAAGAGAAAAAGACAACCTTGGACGCTTCCTTGGAATGGCAAGAGATTACGCACGCAAACAGGGATTCAAAGGCGTCTTCTATATCGAACCGAAACCGATGGAACCGACAAAACATCAATACGACTTTGACACAGAAACAGTTATCGGTTTCCTGCGCCAGTACGGTCTTGATAAAGATTTCCGCATGAACATCGAAGCGAATCACGCGGAACTTGCCGGCCACGAATTTGCGCACGAACTTGAGACAGCGGCAGTTTCCGGCTTCTTCGGCTCTGTTGACGCGAACCGCGGCGATTGGGTAAACGGCTGGGACACAGACCAGTTCCCGATGAGCTATTACGAAACAGCGATGGCGATGTACACCATCCTAAAAGTCGGCGGCTTCAAAGAAGGCGGCTTGAATTTCGATTCAAAGATTCGCAGAAACTCTGTAGACCCGGCTGATCTCTTTGTCGCGCACATCGGCGGCATGGACGTTTTCGCTGTCGGCCTCGAAATCGCCCAGCGCATAATTGACGACGGAACAATTCCCAACTTTGTAAAAGATCGTTATGCGTCATTCTCAAGCGGTGACGGCGCGAAATTCTCCAAAGGCGAACTCACTCTTGATCAGCTTGCGAAAATCGGCACAGATGCGGGTTACGGAAAGACTGGCATTACAAGCGGCAAGCAGGAATATTTAGAGAATGTGCTGAACGGCTATTTGCTTGGTTTGTAATACTTAGATTAATTAAATAAGACCCTCCTCATTCGGGAGGGTTTTTTTATTGCATCACAAATTAATAATACTGACTTGCCTGAACGCTGCCTTTAATGCTTACATACAGTACAATGCTGAAGGGACGGTGGTCTCCCTGGATATTTTTAGACTCTGTATAATAAATTCCGTTTTTGCTGCCAAGCGCAATCGGCACTGCCAGATAAACCTCGATATTAGGCAGAGGAGTAATCCGTAAACCCGGAATAATACTGAATGATTCTTCGCCGTATCTAAACCTCGTAAATATACGCATATTCCAAAACTCATCCGCTCTGAATAAAATATTTAACGCCGCGTTGAATCCTTCAGGAAAAGGAGAGGTTTGTTCTTTATGAAAATTTGTTTCAGGCGAAAAATAATATGTAGAGCCTTCGCTGTTGTAAAATAACTCTCCGTTTATATCCAGCTTGTTATTGAATAATCCTTTTGAAAAACCTAAATTAAACGCGAAATTAAAAGTATTATCTGAGTGGTTATTATACGCGACAAGTCCTTCACTGTAAAAATCAGTGTCCCAAATGCTGGTTTTTACGGATAAAATTCCGCGCGTTGCCATAAAATTCTGATAGTAAACGCCGAAATTAAAATCGGCCCAGCGAAACGCTAAGTTTATTTTTCCGCCAAACCCGATAAAATCACGGGTGGGAACTTGTCCGTCTATAATTCTAACCCTGGTTTGAGCAAGCAGCTGAATACCGCCGATACCTGCCGGAACATCAAACTTAATTATATACGAAGGCCCGTCAGAAGAAGGAGCGGGAGGATCCTGCTGAAAAGCGATACGCGACAAAAGATTGGTAAAGCCAAAGTTAGGTGAAACTCCCCACCCAAGCTCATATTTTCCCGCGCGAAGAAAAACTCTGTCAAAGAAATTATAATCAAAAAAGAAATCTCCCAGAGTAAATAAAATGCCTTTCGTTTCGTACGGGATTTCTACTTTAAAAACGCTTTTAACGCGGAGAGCTTCTGATATTTGAGCGTTTATATCGAGAGTAGAACGCATCAAAACGCCAAGTGCCCACGAAAAATTTTCTGAACCGTTTAATTCCCACGGATAAACATCCCAGCCCGGATTGATCGCTCCTTGAAATTCATAAGACGCGTTAATATCAATGCCCCTTTTTCTTATATTGCTGATTATCTGAGTATTATTTTCCTGTTGTTCAGGAATTTCTGCCGCGGGTTCATTAAAAATTGATTCAAGATTGTTAATATCAATATCCAATAAATTCGGCTCATTCGCCGGAATAAAATTTATTGAAAAAATAAGAAACAAAAAAACAGCCGGTATTCTCATCTGTTAACCGATTCCAAAAATGTTTGAGAGAAAACCGAATCAGCTATTCTGCTGAACGAAGGTCTGTTTATAATTATCTGCGTTCTTTCATTTATGAATGTTCCGTTAATTACGGCGCCTTGTAATTCATCAATAAATAATATTTGCCTTGGAACAAAGCGTCCGTTAATGCTGTAATAATCAGGAATCAAAGATGTCCGCAGAAGCTGTCCTGAAAGGCTGTAATCTTCCGTTTTTCGCAGCAGATTATCTTCGCTTACCCACACTCTCATTTTGGGATATGTTACATCGGTAGTAACGGCTTCTAAAGTTAACAGCCTGCAATTATAACGTCCCAAAGTTACGTTTTCTCCGGAAACCACTTTGTAATCCTGCGCTAAAGTAGAACGCGTAAAATCCGAATTTCTTGCGTTGGTATTTTGAAAACGGCTGGAGCTGCTGGTTGAGTTAAATCTGCGGCTTTGCGGATCGTAAAACCATAATGTCTTTCCTTCTTTCAGATAGCCCTGGCCTTTGCTGATTAAAGGCTCCATTATCACTATTACATATTGTTCGCGGGAATCCCTTCTGAAAATTCCGGCAACAGTTGTTGTCCGCGATTGCCCGGGTCTGTCCTGCACAATAACATATTCAGCCTGAAAATCCGTATTAAGATAACTTGCAAGAGAATCGACTCTCGCCAATAATTCCTGATCTGGATTAGCCCAAAGGCTTGTTAAGATAAAAAATCCTGTAAAAATAAAAAATATTCTTTTAATCATAACGGCTCTCCGGATAAAAGGGACGGAAGATTTTTTCCGGATGCGCGTAACGAAGGAATTATTACTGCTGCAGCCAGAACCAATAAAGTAAAGATCATATTGACAATAATTGTATTTGGCAGATATAACGCCGTGAGTTTCCCGTTTCTTAAAAATATTTCAAAACTTGGAAACCATGAAAAAGAAATAAACGAAGCTGCCGCGCTGAAAAACAGGGATAGAATAAAACCTGCGGCTATCGATATAAATCCAAGTATAATAACTTCTGTCCAGAGAACCATCCTTAAATCGCTTCCATAAAATCCAATTGCTCTCATAACGCCCATCTCTTTTGCCCGTTCATGAAGTATAAGGCGGTATGTTACAGCCGCGCTGACGAGAATAATAATAAGCATCATCCCATATAATAAGTAAGTCATTAAATCCATCGCTTCCATTAAATCCGTAACCTCTGATAAATAAACCTGCATGGTATAAAGAAAAACTTTTGTTCCTTCCCATGACCATGGCTGCGTTGTTTCACTTTCCATTCCTTCTCTGTCATAAACCAGTGGACCGGTTTGAGTTCTTTCGGTTAAAAAAGAATATAGACTGCTGCGATTTTTTTCGGCAGCTGAAGGATTATCAAAAAAGAATCCAATAGTAGAACAATCATTATCATCGAAAAGTAACAAGCGGTTAAGAGTAAATCTGGAAATATAAACCTTAAAATAACCAAATATCGAGTTATCCCGGACAATTCCTTTTATGATAAAGCGTCCGGTATTTTTTTGAGAATACCTATTGTCAACTTCTAAAATTATAATGTCTCCGACTGACGCGCCCAATTGATTTGCGACAGGAGCCGAAAGAATAATTTCATCGTCTGAAACAGGATATTCCAAAGGAGAAATAAAATCCATTTTAGAAAATAGATGTTCTTCTTTTTCCCAGTCGCATCCAATTATATATTTTTGCACAACGGCGTTTCCGTTAAAATAAATAACGCCGGTATTGCCAAAAAGCGTTCTGTAAACTATACGGCCGGGATTTATTCCTGATGCGTCAACCGCATCCAGCAATGCTGATATTTCACTCCCGCCCATATGGTGAGCCATATCTATCTGCGGATTGTAACCAACCGCAACAACATCTCCGGCATAATGCGATTGCGCGGAATAATAAACATTGTCATACATTCCGTCTTTTGAAGAAGTAATGAATGTAACAATCGCGAAACAAAAAACAAGCGCGGCAAATAAAAAAATATAACGCCGTCTGTAACGATAAAGATATTTTATTCCAAGTTTAAAAAGTATAATAATTTTTTCCATTATCCCTGCCTCACCGCTTCTACCGGTTCAATTTTTAGAGTTACAAGAATCGGATAAATTGAAACAATAATTCCAAGCAAGACGGCTAAAATAAAAGTAGTAAACGCTACCTGCGGAATAAAATTGAGAGTGAGCGCAGTCCCGCCCAGCAATGAAGCGATTAAATCGTTCGGTATAATGACTGCAAGCGAGTTGATCCATTTAATAAACAGCGATCCGGCGAGTATTCCGGCAATGCCTGCGATAATAGATATAATAAGGTTTTCAAAAAGAACAAGAGAACTGATAAATAAATCCGACGCGCCTATGGCCCGCAGAGTGCCGATTTCTCGTGTTCTTCTAAAAACAAAGATTAGCAAAATGTTTATAACGGCTATCGCGCCTGCGACGCACACCAGGAACATTCCGGCGTTGAATAAAACCTGAACTAAAAGCAGCAATATGGCGAATGTTCCAACAGAAGTCCGCCAGTCAACGGCAACAACGCCGTACGGTTCAATTTTTTTATTTAAAGAGTTTATAAACGCTCCCGTTTTTTTATCATTTTCAAGATCAATAATTATAAAATTCCAATCGCCGCCTGTTACGTCAATATAACTGAACACTACAGTTTCAGCTAACTTTGCCTGCAGGTAATCAACGGAGAATTCTTCTTCGCCGTTGTATTGATTTCCTGATAAATCCATATTAAAAATATCGTCAATATCAGCAGTAAAAAGCGTTTTTACATCATCGCTTAAATTAATTTCTGTTGATGTAGCAACCTGAATTGAATTGAGCGCTCTTACGGTCTGCGGATCGATTATAATAATCTCATTCATAAACAAGCCGGGATTTTGATATTTAAAAATACCGACAAGCGGGACTTCCCGTATCTTAAACCCAAGAACGCCGCCTGATGTAAAAAGAAGAGGCTCTCCGATTTGCGGATACATGCCGCTTTTCTGCTGAATTTTCTGCGCGCGATCCATCGTAATCATTGCGCCGTATTCATCGTTATATAAAAAGCGTCCTTCTTCCAGAATTATTCCTGAAAACATTGAAAAATAAGTCTTCGCGTCTACTCCGCAGAGTAAAACAGATTCGCGGACTCCGAATAAATCCAAAAAAGCTTTTCCCGACACCTGGCTTGTTATTCCGCTTATTCCTTCCTGAGCGCGCACAATTTCCATGACCGCATCATAGGCGGGAAACGGCGGCACAACAAAAAATGGATCAATTACCGGCGTATTCGCTCCAAAAAGATTCATGCTTACGTCGTTTTTTTTCTGAAGCGCGACGTCTCCCGTAAGGCTGCCGATAAACGCCTGATGCAAACCCAGATTGGATTTTTCTATAACGCTGTTTCCAATAAAAAAAATAAAGCAGATAACGGCTGAAAGCAGAGCAATAATCGCGCTGTTTTTTTTATTTCTTGCAATATTGCGAAGAGCCAGAAAAAAAATCATTACTGCCCCTGCAACGGGTTTGAACCCTCATCCGCTGTTATGTGCTCACCGGCAGTTTCAGATTTGATAATGCCGTCATGTAGAAAGACTATATGATCCGCCATATTCCAGATTTCAGGATCATGCGTAGAAAAAATAAATGTTGTTTTTTCATTTTTATTAATCTTTTTCATCAGGCTTAAAATCTTCCCGCCTGTTTCAGAATCAAGATTAGCCGTGGGCTCGTCTGCAATAACAATCCTCGGATTTGTAACAAGCGCGCGCGCTATTGCTACCCGCTGCTGCTGACCGCCTGATAATTCCGTGGGAATATGTTTGCTTCTGTCAGCTAATCCAACTTCTTCAAGGAGAAAATTAACCCTGTCGCGCCTTTCGGCTTTAGAGCCGCCTTTTTTTGAAATAATTAGAGGAAGCTCGATGTTTTCATAAACATTCAGTACCGGCAGCAGGTTAAACGACTGAAACACATATCCCAGCAGTTCCCGCCGCAGCCGCGCCAGTTCCTGACGGCTTTGTTCTTTTATATCAAGACCGTCAACAACAAGGCTTCCGCGATCAAAACTGTCAATCAATCCGATAATATTCATCAATGTAGTTTTACCGGAACCTGACGGTCCAGCTACAGATATAAAATCACCTTCCGCTAAATTTAAATCAATGCCTTTAAGCGCTTGTACTTCGATGTTTCCCATGGGGTAAATTTTCCAAAGATCCCTAATAGAAACAATCATTTTATTTGAAGCGTTATCCATATATACAGTATATCTTTTATTTCTCTGCATATCAACCCTGACTGCAAAAGACAAAATCCGCATTTCTTTCGCAGATTATTTTTTCGCAAGAGATTTAAGCATATACGGCAATGCCCTGGAAATATTTATGTCATACATTTTTACATCGATATTTTTTGTGTCCTCGCCAAGCTCCTGATACGCTTTAATATCTTCATGTATAAAACGAGCCTTATAATGCGCGCGGTTTCCTTTATTAATATTAGCCGCCTCTTCCGGAGTGGGAGCGCGGAAGCCGACAAGCAATTTTTCTATTGTCCAGCGGTTATGTTCCATTCTTGCGGCAAGATTTATCTGCTCCGTGTTAAGTTCAACGCCTTCCATTATGTCAAGAGAACGCTGCTTTACAGGTATAAAATTTGCAGCGTAACGGTTTGACGCCTTAAGGGCGGGCATATTATGATCTTTTGCCCAGTTGTTTTTCCAGTTATCGCGTATAACATTTTCGTCGAAATCTTTAATTGTCTGTTCTTCGCTGAAACTTGTTTTATCGTATGCGTATTTTACCATCATCGGTAAAAGTTCATCTGCCTGATTAAGCTCATAACATTTATTAAGCATGCCAAAGGGACGCAAGTTTCTGTATTTTCTGAAAACGTCGCCTTCTCTCTCGTTTGAAAGCATTGAAACAATAGCGTCCGATTTTTCCTGCCATACAAGCACGCTTGTTTCAAGTTCAAATACAACAGACGGCAGAAACAAAGCCGTGTTTAAAGAAGCGTATGAATCGCGCAGCGCGACTGCGATTGTCAGATAACAATTTTTATCCGCGGCCGCTTTTTTAATATACTGCTGAATATCATCTTCGTTAAAATTCGCCTTAATAAACTCAAATTCAACATCGGTGAATTTTTGCTTTTCATTTTTATTGTCATATTTTACGTTTTCGCTGAAACATTGATACGAATAATCAATTTCATCAAAAAAACTTTGCAGACGCACTTTTAACGAATCCATTTCTTCATCAGCGTTTTTGTCAATAAAAGTAACGCGCGTTTTAATTCCTTTTTTTATAAAGTTCGGGAAATGACATATTTGCGCCGCCTGCAGTCCAAGAGAAATGCCCATTTCTGACATTCCAAATATCATAAGGTGAACGCGCATTTGCGAATCCGCTTTAACCGGCTCACGGTCAAGCGGTTTGTACGCGGCCTGCGCGCCGTTATACGCATTTTTTACAAATACTTTTTGCGCCCACATATCGCAGAAATTAAAAGGTATTAAATCAATGTTATCGCGTATTCCGGAAATTTCCTGCTGCTGAAAGGCCGCAAAAGTGGACTGATGTTCAAAAAGCACATGACATTGCAAAAACTTGTCCGCTTTTTTTAAAACATCATTAATTAATTCAAGACATTCAATATTTTTTGAATCATGGGATTCTTCATTCATATCTCCCAGCAGAAATACCTGCCTGCATTTTTGAATATTAAGTTTTTCAATGTCGTCGCTCATTACCCTGTTGCCGTTTACTATGAGAATTTTCTTTCTTAATTTTTCCGGTATATTGTTAAAAAGTTCATGCCGTATCGCCGGAACATCCTGAGATGTCATAATCACAAGTTCATTTTTATTAACAAGCTGTTCGGCAAGCTCATCGCAAATTTTATCATAACCGATTATCACCACATGATCTTTAAATGAATAATAAATCTCTCCGTTTTTTACATTTTCTATCCGCTGGTAAATTGTGTTTGTAAGAAGAGCCACAAGAACTCCGACAAAAATCACCAAACCGGATAAATTAATTAAAAGTATAACCCATTTTTCCAAACCGCTTACATTCTCAAATCCGCCGGCTGTCATAAAATTAAAAATTGTATCCCAGAATGTATATTCGTAAGACGCTTCCTGATTTTCTGTGAATAAAAACAATCTGATGAAAAAGAAAATTGAAAATACCAATATCGCGATAAAAAGAAAAAACAGAAACTGAACCTTTAGTGTGCCGGAAATAATCCTATCTACAATGCGGGCTATTTTATCAAAAAAGTTTTTCATACAGCGCTCCTAATTCACATTAAAAATTATTAATTTTCCTTATAATTTTTTAATCGCGCCAATCAGCGCGTCACACACTATATCAACTTCTTCCATGGTCATTTCGGGATACAGCGGAAGCGTTAACTCATGAGCGCATACATATTCCGCCTTGGGCGTGCGGTTAATTTTTTCCCTGTATGCGGTAAAGTTTTGAATCGCAGGGTAATGTATGCTAGTCTGAACTCCATCCTGTTTCATCGATTCAATCACTGCAGCCCTGTCGATATCTTCGGAAAGTAAAACAGGCATTATATGATAATTTGGTTTACCGCGGGAAAATGGCTTAAATGGTATAGAAACAGACGAAAATTCTTCCAGCCGTTTATAGTAATGCTCAACAAGTTTTTTCCGCTTTTCATTTGAGTCATTCAGTTTTTGCAATTGAACAAGACCGAGAGCCGAGCTTATCTCGTGGATACGGTAATTAAAACCCGGAGCTTCGACATCGTAAGACGCCGCTCTCCCCTTGAAGCGGTCAAACGAGATGACAGACATTCCATGCGAACGCATTGATTTAAGTTTATCAAACAATTCCGTATTGCGCGTAACGATCATACCGCCTTCGCCAACCGCGATATTTTTATTGGCAAAAAAACTGAAAGCTGCCGCGTCTCCGAATGTGCCAAGAGGCTGCCCTTCTAGTGAGGAGTGTGGAGTGTGGAGTGTGGAGTAAAAATATTCTGAACCTGGAGAATGAGCGCAGTCTTCAATTAGAAAAAGACCGTGTTTCCTGCACAGCGCGGTAATGCGTTCCATATCGCAGGCAAATCCTGCGTAATGAACGATCATAACTGCTTTTGTTTTTGGAGTTATCCGCGCTTCAATATCATCAGGATCGACAGACCAGTCTTCCATCGAAGTAATATCCGCAAGAACATTTTCCGCTCCTGCCATCTGCACAGTGTTTTGATCGGCGATAAAGGTCAGAGAAGGCGTAATAACTTCATCACCCTTTCCGATGCCAAGCGATAAAAGCGCCATGTAAAGCGCGGCGGTTCCGTTAGAAACAGCGAGGCTCTTTGAATCATGCCCTAAAAAAACGGAGAAAGCGTCCTCGAACGCGCGGGTCTTTTCGCTGATTGTAAGCCAGCCCGAATCAAGCACATCTTTAACTGCCTGATACTCTCTTTCATCGTAGTTGATTTTATGAAGTTGAACTCGCCACATGGCATATTGTATAATAATAACATGAAAAAAGAAATACTGGATGAAATTGCCAAAAGCGGAATAATCGCGGTTTTAGAAATTGAAAAAGAACAAAACGCTGTTCCTCTCGCAAAAGCGCTTTTTAAAGGAGGCATTAACGTAATTGAACTCGCGCTGCGCACGCCTGCAGCTTTTCCTTCAATCTCTTTAATCGCGAAAGAAGTTCCGCAGATGTTTATCGGAGTCGGCACTATAATTGAGCCGGGACAAGCGGCAAAAGTGAAAAACGAAAAAGGAGCGCGTTTCGGCGTCTCCCCCGGTATCAATCCCGAAATCGTAAAAGAAGCAATCGCGGCGGATCTGCCCTTCGCTCCGGGAATAGCGACTCCAAGTGAAATTGAACAGGCGATCGCTCTCGGCTGCCGTTTGGTAAAATTTTTCCCTGCAGAAGGACTCGGCGGTCTAAGTTACTTAAAAAATATCAACGCTCCGTACAACCATTTAGGCATGAGATACATCCCGCTTGGAGGCATTTCTGCGGAAAATCTCTCTGATTACGCCCAATTTAACCCAGTACTCGCGGTCGGCGGAAGCTGGATAGCGACGAAAGAATTAATCAATGCTGAAAACTGGACAGAAATTACAAGAAGAGCAAAAGATGCAAAAGATATTTGGAATTCTTACAGGTGTCCTTAATTAATTATTGTTTTTGTTTATAAAGTGATATATATTGAATATAACATCAGGAAACTAAAAAAATTAGCTTGTAAGACGGAGGCGAATGACATGATGAAACTATCAGAAAGGAGCCGTAAAGTACTCAGAGCGATATATAAAGGTCTTGGAGTAACAGCCGTTTCACTTGTATTTCATTCATGCCCTATCGGTGTTGAAACTGGGTGGGGCGCATACGGGATGCCTGCCGCGTACGGGATGCCTCCTGATTATGTGCAGGAAGAGCTTTGTATCCGCGGACAGGTAAGAGCAAAAATAAATAATTACAAACCAATAAAAGGCATCGCTGTTGTAATAGACGGAATTAATAATAATTATCCGTATACCACATCCAGTTTTGGAGAATTTAGTATATGGGTGCCAAAGCGAGAAAAATATACTATCATCTTAACAGATGTTGACGGCGATAGAAACGGCGGCCGTTTCAAACAGATTGAGATTTCGCTGACCGAAGAAGAAGCCCAAGCTCTTTATGAAGAACCGTTATTTATCGATCTTGAACCGGAAACAGAAATAATAAATGCGGAATAGTTTTTCCCAATTTTTATTTAATCAATTCAGAAAAAACGAAATAAAACTTCATGAATTAAATTATCTTTTTTGGGAATGTACCCGGCGCTGCAATTTGAATTGCCTGCACTGCGGTTCAGACTGCAAGTCATCAGGCAGCGGCATAGAAGATATGCCTTTTGATGATTTTCTAAAAGCGATACTGCCGTTAAAAAATAAATACGGCAGCAATAAAATAACAATTGCGATAACTGGCGGAGAGCCGATACTGCGCGAAGATTTGCCGGAATGCGGTCTTGCTCTGCGCAAAAACGGTTTCCATTGGGGAATAGTCACAAACGGATACGCTTACACTCATGAAGTTCACGGCAAATTACTTGCCGCAGGCATGGGAGCAATTACAGTCAGCCTTGACGGTCTTGAGCAGAATCACAATTGGCTCAGAGCAAACAATCAAAGTTTTAAAAGAGCGGTTAACGCGATAGACTTGGTCGCTTCTTCTCCAAGGCTGTTTTACGACATCGTCACATGCGTAAACAAAAGAAACATAAACGAACTTGAAGAAATAAAAGAGTTGTTAATTTCACTGAAAGTTAAAGCATGGCGGTTGTTCACTATCTGGCCGATTGGAAGAGCGGCTCACAATGATGATTTAATATTAGATCCGCAGCAGCTAAAGCAGCTTATGGATTTTATAGTGAAGGCCCGCCGCGAATACAACAGCGGCGACAGCATTAAAGCAACATTCAGCTGCGAAGCCTATCTTGGCGAGTATGAACTAAAAGCGCGGGATGCCTATTTCTTCTGCCGCGCGGGAAATTCAATCGGTTCAATTTTACTGGACGGCTCAATATCAGCCTGTCCGAATATTAATCCTTGTTTTATTCAGGGAAACATTTACAAAGATGATTTTCTTGACGTATGGAGCAACAAGTTTGATATAATGCGAAACCGCAAATGGACAAAAACCGGCATCTGTAAAAACTGCGATGCCTTTAAAAATTGTAATGGCGGTGCAATGCATCTATGGGACGAAAAGAAAGAATCAATAATGGCCTGCATACATCATGAACTATGCGGCTTAAAAAATACGCCGTAAGCGAAAATTCATAAAAATAATAAAGTTTTTTCTACATTAAATCTAGTTTTCTTCGAAAACTCAAATTACGAAGTAATTTGTGACTTAAAGTAAAAAAAATCATTTTTTTTTACTTTAAGTCATGCGCCGCGCATGCTCGCGCCATATATAGGTATTGTTTTTGCGAAAAAGCACAAACAAAACGCTATTAAAGAGGAGCGAGTTATGAGTGTGTTTGCTTACATGCCTTACGGAGCTGGCGGAATCATCATCCGGGTGGAGACGGATCTGCGCAGGGGTATTCCCGGCGTAGATATTTCAGGGTTGGCGGAAGGCGCAGTCCGCGAGGCGAGAGAAAGAGTGCGCGCGGCGTTCAGGAACTCAGGCTTCAGTTTTCCGCTGGATCGAATTTTAATTAACTTGGCGCCGGCGGGATTAAAAAAAGACGGAGCGTCGCTTGACCTGTCCATTGCGCTCTCTGTAATGGCAGCGGCGGAAATTGCGCCTATTTCCGGAAATCTGCTCGTAATGGGCGAACTTGAGCTGTCCGGAAAAATTCGCCCTGTGCGCGGCGTGCTTGCCGCGATTTCCGCGGGATTGGCCGAAAATATTACAGAGTTCATTGTCCCTGCGGAAAACGCGGGCGAAGCTGCAATTCTTGCGGACAGAAGCGCGCGTTTTACCGCCGTAGAAAATTTACAAAGCGCGGTACATGCGCTGTTTATAAGAGAAGAAAAAGGCGCTCTTCCCGCATCGCTGGAAAACGCCTTAGAAAAAACAATCAGTTTTAACACATTAAATAATAAAGACAATACGGATGAAGCCATAAAAACTAATACTGCAGGTTTTTTCGAAGCGGAAGCCAATGACTTCTGCAATGTGCGCGGACAATCAATTTATAAACGCGCTTTGGAAATAGCCGCGGCGGGAGGACACAATCTGCTTGTCTTTGGGCCTCCCGGAGCGGGAAAGACAATGCTCGCGCGGCGGCTTCCTTCGATAATGGCGCCGCTTTCACCTAACGAAGCGGTAGAAGTAACGCGTCTTCACAGTCTCGCAGGCCCGCGCAGTCACGGCTCTTCAGACCGGTTTATTGACCGCTTAATAACCACTCCGCCTTTCCGCGCGCCTCATCATACTGCAAGCGCCGAAGGAATTCTCGGAGGCGGAAGGATTCCGCGTCCCGGAGAAATTTCCCTGGCGCATTTCGGCGTACTATTTTTAGATGAAGCCCCGGAATTTAAAATTAACGTTCTGCAGGCTCTCCGCGAACCTTTGGAAGACAAAGTTATAAGCATTGTCAGAGCGGACGGACCCATTCAGCTTCCAGCGGAATTTCAGCTTTTATTGACAGCTAACTCTTGCCGCTGCGGCAGACTTGGTCTGCGTAATTCTGACAGCGCGTGTCTTTGTTCGTCTCACGAAATCGGCTACTACTGGCGCAAATTCGGCGGCGCTCTTTTAGACCGTATAGAAATACGCGTTCCTGTCCTGCCGCCAAAACTTGAAGAAATGAGCGCCAGATCGTCTGCCGCCGGCGAAAAAAACGCAATGGAAAAAAGCGCTCCCTTAATCGAAAGATCAAGCGATATCGCCTGCCGGGTATTGGCGGCTGTAGAAATCCAGCGCGGCCGTTTTAAAGGAACCGGAATCCGCAGAAACGCGTTGCTTCCGGCAGGCATGACCGGCGCATTTTGCTCAATGAATGAAAAAGCGGAAAATGCCTTTCATACCGCCGTCTCCAAACTGGGCCTTTCCGGCAGAGCGTACCACGGGGTTTTGCGGGTGGCCAGAACCATTGCAGATCTGGAAGGCAAAGAAATCATAGAAACCGAACACATCCTGGAAGCCGTCCAGCACCGGCGGTTCGGAGACGACCCCTTTGACATATTGGAAATTTAACTGATGCCGGACGTAAATATGGCAATAAAAGTGTAAAGACAAATGTCAATACAAATGTATTGACAAATAATTAAAGGAGATATATAATGAAAAAGAAGACAGAATTTGAATGGGATGAGAAAAAGAACGTTATTAATATAAAGAAACACGGGGTTTCTTTTGAAGACGCAATAATGGTCTTTAACGATCCCAAGCGCTATGAACAATATGATAAAGCGCACAGTTTCTTTGAAGACCGGTGGAAAACTGTCGGGTTAAACAACACGACAGTTTTAAGTGTAATTATTACGGAGGCAGAAGAATCAACCAGAATTATTTCTGTCCGTAAAGCAGATAAATATGAAAAGGAGAAATATTTTTATGGGTATAGTACATTTTACACTAACTGATGATTATCAGCCGTCAGAGGAATCTCTTAAACGCTTGGCTGCTCTTGAAGACAGACCAATAGATTACAGCGATGATCCAAAGCAAACATTGGAAGAAATGGAAAAAATGAGGCTTTTAGCAATCGAAAAACGCCAAAGAAAGAGAATGTTTTCTTTAAGGCTGCAAAAATCAACCATTAGCTGGTGGAAATCCCTTGGAAACGGCTATACAAGCATAATGGCGCGCTTGCTGGACGAAGCAAAAAACCACCCGGAGTGGGTAAAAATGTGCCTCTAACCGGTAATCCGGCGCCGGACGGAAACCTGGCGCCAAAGAGACAGGCATCAACGCGAGTCCGGTAACGGAGAGTTTAACTCTGGTATTGCTTCAAGAACGGCATCATCAATTTTTCGTCCCTTGCTTGAGCAGCCGAGTTTTCGTTCCGGACGGATAGAACCGTGAAAGTCACTGCCTTCGGTGATGTACAAGCTCAACGAATGAGCCAGAGATTCAAGGCGCCTGCAATATCCGGGTTTGGCTGTGGGATGCCATGCTTCAAGACCCATAAGCCCCATATCTTTTAATTTTGTTATTAAATCGGGAAGGCGTCCCCAGGAAATAAAGAGCGATGCGGGATGCGCTAAAACAGGTATGCCGCCTGATTCGCGGATTAAAACAACGGCCTCTTCAAAATTCAATCCATCTTTGGCGACATACAGAGGTTTTCCAACTCCCAAATAGCGGGTAAACGCCTGATTTATATTTTTAACAATATTTCGTTTGATAAGGAGAGCTGCAAAATGAGGCCGTCCCAGCGAGTTGCCGCTTTCAGACATCGCCGTAAGCTCTTCCCATGTAACATCGATATTCAATTCATGCATTTTATTCAGGATTTTTCGGTTCCTTTTTTCACGCCGAAGGGAAAGACCTTCAACTGCGCTGATAAAAGCCAGGCTGGGTGAGTGAATTCCCAAGCCAAGCAGATGAAACTCTCCGCCGGGACCAAGCCCTGGCCAGTTAATGTTTATCTCTATTCCGGGGATAAAACGAAAAGGAGAGCCGTTGGGCTGAGTATGCGCCTGTGCCTCGGCTTTTGCGCCTTTTAACCCCTTAATTGTGTCATGATCCGTAAGAGCAAGAGCGGTAAGCCCGTGGTTAACAGCCTCTCTGATGAGAAGTTCAGGCGAAAAATCCCCGTCAGACATATTGGAATGTGTATGAAAATCGACCATCTGGCTTAATTATATCAAATATTTACCGATTTATACATAATTTACCGATAATAGTATGAGGAAGCCTCCGGGATCGTTGATTTTTGAGGTAAATGTCATTAAAATAGTAGTACGATAGAGTTTTAGTAATAAGGACGGTTCGTAAGTGTTTGAATACACCTTGTCTAATGGGGTGATTGTTTCCTCGGGTAAAAAAGCATGTGCCGGCAGTTTGGGAATTAACGGGGAGAAAATAACATCCCCAAAATCCTCTTCGCAAGCAGGCGGCAGTGTTAACATCAACCTGAAGGAAAAATCATTCGTTTACCCTTCTCTGATAAATACCCACGATCATTTGCAGGGAAATTACCGTCCGCCTGTCGGCCCGGAAAAGGGAAAGTTTTACCTGACATGGCTGCCGTGGGATAATGACTTAAAAGCTTCAAAAACATTTCAGGAAAGATCAAAATTGAGCAGAGAAGATTTGTACGCGCTTTCCGGCTACAAGTGCCTTTTTTCGGGCGTTACAACCGTAAACGATCACTTTCCTCATAATTTAAACAGCCAGATACTGCCAACGCTTCCCATCAGAGCAATCGAAGAATACTGCCTTGCGCACGAAAGTTCTTCTTACGATTTAAAATGGGGCGACGGTATAGAAATTGAACACAAGAGAGCGGTTGAAAACAAGTGGCCGTTTATCACTCACCTTTCTGAAGGTTTTGATGAAGAAGCGATGAACGGCATCGATACAATTGAAAAATTAAAAGTGCTCGATTCTCATTGTCTTTTTATTCATTGCATCGCCTTTAGTGATGAGCACATAACGAAAACCGCAAAAGCCGGCGCAAGCGTTTCATGGTGCGGTTTTTCAAATATGTTCATGTTTAACGTAACTGCGAAAATACGCAAAATGCTTGAAGCCGGCGTTAATGTTACAATCGGCACAGACTCGTCAGCGACAGGCTCTGCAAATCTTCTTGAGGAAATGAAGTACGACAGAAAACTCTACCGTAAACTTTACGGAGAAGATCTTCCCGCGAAAAAAATCTTCGAGATGGTTACAATCAACGCGGCAAAAGCGTTCTGGATGCAGGACAGAATCGGCACTCTTGACGAAGGCAAGCTGGGAGATATTCTTGTATTAAAAGCAAAAGAAGATAATCCTTACGAAAACCTCGTCAACGCTGACATGAAAGATATTGAGCTGCTTATCTTAGCAGGAAAACCAATATACGGCGAAATGCGTTTCCTTGATATTTTCAAAGGTGTGCTTCCTGAAGGTTATACAAAAATAAACGTAGGAAAAAGAGAAATGTTTGTTAAAGGCGATCCGGAAGGTCTTTATAAAGAAATCAGGAATAAAATCGGTTTTAAAAAAGAACTTGATTACCTTCCTTTTGAACCAGCAGCAAGCGAAGGTTCCCGCGCGGTGCCAGCAGAAGGGGAAAAAGCGTAATGCCTAAACCAGCTCAATACCGTTCAGGTTCTCTTATTTACTTCCAGGGTGATCCGGCGGATAAAATTTATATTCTCCAAAGCGGAAAAGTAAGCCTTGTATATCAGGATATTGAAACAGGAGCGGACATAAGAGACTCTGTTCAGCCGGGAGAATTCTTCGGCGTTAAATCCGCGCTGGGCCGCTACACACGCGAAGAAAACGCTGTCGCGTTAGCTGACACAACCGTAATGATTTTTACAGTCGCCGAGTTTGAATCTGTCGCAATGGCAAATTCAAGAATTATCATGAAGATGCTTAAAGTTTTTTCCAATCAAATGAGGCGCGTTCATAAACAGGTTTCCAAGGTAATGGAAAAAGAAGAGTCTCCGCCGGCCGACGGACTTTTTAATGTCGGCGAGTTTTATTTAAAAAACAAGCGCTTTTCTCACGCAAAACACGTTTTCAGCCGTTATTTAACATTTTATCCGTCCGGGAAAAACGCGATTCAGGCGTCAAAGAATCTGGAAATCGCGGAAAACGCTCTGTCGCGTTACGGCGACGGAAAAGGCCCCGGCGTTTCTGTAAGCCAAGTGTCCTCCGCGCCGGCTCCTGCTCCGGCAGCTCCGGCATCCTCAGCAAGAGAATCGGAAAAAATAACAAAGTTGTATTACGACGCTGTGGGCCTTGTCTCGCAGGGAAAATATCAGGAAGCGTTCTTGTCATTCAAAACGATAGTAGACGCTGACTCCGATCCGGATATGACCGCAAAAGCTTCTTTTGAAATCGGCCGCTGCATGTTCCTTCTTAATAAATATGAAGAAAGCATTAAATATTATACAAGCATGCTGACAAAGTTCCCGAAACATTCGGAGTTAAAAGAAACAATGTTTATCATGGGTCAGTGCAACGAAAAAATCGGCAGAAAAGATCAAGCGGTAGCGTTCTACAAGAAAATTATTTCCATGGGCGGAGACGGCGACGACACCACTGTAGAAAAAGCAAGACGGGCGTTAAGCGCCCTGGGAGCGTAAAATGGCTATGGATCTGGCGGCATTCGGCCGTTTTTCACGGACATTTTCTCAGGGAGAAATAATTTTTTCTGAATTTGAAATTGGCGACACTTTTTATCTTATTCAATCGGGAAGAGTGCAGCTTGTTAAGCTTGTCGGCGACATAGAGAGGACTCTCGATATTCTTTATTCTTCCGAAATGTTCGGCGAAATGGCAATTCTTGAAAACTCTCCGCGCTCGGCGACAGCCATCGCTCTTGATGAAGTCAAGGTGCTGGAATTCAATTCGCAAAACTTTGAGATTCTTCTTCTTGGCAATCCGCAGATTGCGTTAAAACTTTTAAAAATGTTCTGCAAACGCATTTATGATTCCAAACGCCGCTTTATGATCCTTACGCTTGCTGAACCGCAGGCAAAGATCGCTGACGTCTTCCTTATGTTAGATGAAACTCAGCCGGATATTGATAAAACATCCGAAAGGCGCGAATTTAAAACCACTGTTGAAGGCGTCGCTCACTGGGCGGGAATGAGCGCAAACGAAGCAAGAGATATACTGGGTCATTTCGTAAATCAGCGTCGCGTAGAAATTTATCCCGACAGAATAGCCGTGAAAAACATTAATGACTTCTCCCGCTTTGTAAGTTCAAGACGCAATAATCTAAAAGGAACCTAATTCCATAATTTATGGACAGTAAAAAACTCTTGGTGTTTTCTGATTCCCATGGTGAAAGAACGGCTCTAAAAGCGGTATTTAACTGGGCAAAAGAACTCTTGCCGCCTAATGGAACAATCTGCGCGACGGCATGCTGCGGCGACAGTCTTTCGGATATAAGCAAAACTGCGGAAGCGGCAGGTTTTTACAGCGACTGGAAACTTGTAACAGGCAATAACGATTACGGTATTCAAGCGCCGGAAGCCGCAGTTTTTGATTTTGCCGGCCACAAATTTTTTTTATGCCACGGCCACCGGCACGGTTCATACCACGGCTATCACACTCTGCTCGCAGCGGCAAATAATAATGAAGCGGACATCGCTCTATTCGGCCACAGTCATGTCCCGTTTTGCAAAGTGATTGACGGCGTTACGCTAATTAACCCCGGCAGCGTCGGACGTCCCCGCAGCAGAATAGGCGCCACATTCGCGGTAGTTGAATGTCCCGAAGATCAGCCTGTAAACGTAGAATTCTACGGAATTAACAATGAGTATAAAATTAAAAAGGTGAATATCTGAGTATCTATGCTTCTTTTCTACCTTTTTCCCCCGAAATATGTCACTTCATCTACTTTTTTCCCCTGAAAAATGTCGTTTTATCTACCTTTTTCCCCCGAAATATGTAGAATAATCTACCTTTTTCCCTTGAAAAATGTAGCTAGATAGATTAAATTTACTTATATGAAACGCGCAATACACAATGATCTGTTATTATGGAAAAAATCACCCGATCGTAAGCCTTTATTACTGCAAGGAGCCCGCCAAACAGGTAAAACATGGCTCATGGAAGAATTCGGAAAAAATGAGTATAAAAAGGTTATTTCACTTAATTTTGAAAAGCAGCCGGATATTTCTGTTTATTTTGATGGTGACGTAAACCCCATAAATATAATACGCAGTCTGGAGCAGCGTTTTTCCGTAGATATAACAGCCGAAGATACCTTAATTATTATGGACGAAATACAAGAATCAAAGCGCGCGTTAAATTCGCTAAAATATTTTTATGAAGAAGCGCCGCAGTATCATATAATCGCAGCCGGAAGTTTCTTGGGAGTCGCGCTGCACGGCAGTTTCCCAGTAGGCAAGGTTGACAGGTTAACGCTTTATCCGCTTTCTTTTTATGAGTTTTTGGAAGGAATAGGTAAAGAGCGTTATGTGCAAACAATTAAAAATTTTGATTTTGAGTTAATCCGTTCCGCATCAGGCGACTATGAAAAACTGTTAAAAACTTATTTTCTTGTGGGTGGTATGCCCAAGGCAGTTGCGGCTTTCGCCGAGCGTGAAGATTTAAGAGAGGTTCGATCTATACAAAGTAATATTTTAGCGGACTATAAGGATGATTTTTCCAAACATATTACACCGCTAAACACGCCCAAGGTTGAAATGATTTGGAATTCCATACCTCGTCATTTATCAAAGGAAAAAAAGAAATTTATATATAAGGAACTTGCAGAAAACGCAAGAGCATATTCATACGAGGATGCGATGAATTGGCTTTTTAATACACGGCTTGTTTATAAAGTTTCCCGTACAGAAGAAAATAAATTACCGCTTGCAAGTTTCGCAGACGACAGAACATTCAAGCTGTATATGCTGGACTGCGGTCTATTCTGCGCAAAAGCCGAAATTGACATTACTGTTTTTTTTGAGCATAACGATGAACTTTTAAGTTTTTTTAATGGAGCAATCGCAGAGCAGTTTATCTTGCAGGAACTTATCACTGCCGGATTTAAGCCGCATTACTGGGGCAGGGAAAAAGGCGAAGCGGAAGTGGATTTTCTCATTCAATGGCGCAACGAGATTGTCCCCGTGGAAGTTAAATCCGGCTTCCGCAAAAAATCAAAAAGCCTTGATGTGTACAGGCAGATGCACAATCCAAAAAGAACAGTTAGGACAACATTAAGAAATTACGGTGAAATGCACGGCCTTTTTTCTGTGCCGCTATATATGATTGCAAGCATTGGGGAGATACTTGGGAAGAAAATTCCACGCTCCTAAAAAAAATAATTAACAAAAGATTTCACACAAAGGCACAAAGACGCAAAGGAATTGTATCCCTATCCTTTGCGTCTCCGTGTGAATCTCTTCTTTTAATCCGTGTAAACCCATGTTCTGTGTAATTGATGCCTACAATTTCAATAACTCATTTCTATTCGCTGTGCCTGTCTTAAAATAAATATTACTCACATGGTTCTCCACTGTGCGAAAGTTTAAGCCAAGTACATCCGCTATTTCTTTGTTGGTTTTTTTCTCATTTATCAATGTAAAAATTTCAAGTTCTCTTTTGGTAAATTTTGAGTAAAACCCGAAAGATTTTTTTAATTTTTCGGAGTGTTTGCCGGAAAGATATATTTCTCCGCACAGAACTGTATCTATCGCTTCCAAAATTTCAATTTTGCCGCCCGTTTTGGGTATGTAGCCTGACGCTCCCATTTTTAAGGCGGATTGTATGCGCAAAGGTTCTTCCAATACGGAGCAAATTAGCACTTTGGGTTTTTGTAATTTTTTCTCTGCGCAGAATTTATCAAGATACGGAATATAATCCAGTCCGTTTTCATCGCCTAATGTTATATCCAGTACGACAACCGAAGGAAAAGAATTTTCTGTAACGGCAGTTTTTGTAAGCTGCTTCGCTTCGTCAAGCGATACCGCCTGTCCTGTAACTTTGAAACGTCCTGTTTCTTCCAGAATTGCGGCAAGCCCTGAGTTTACCATTGGGTGATCGTCAATCAATAAGACATTCATCGCTTCCTTCCTTTGTCTCTGTATTGATCATCTGAAAACGTACAAGCGTTCCTTCGCCCGCTTCGCTTTTAATTTCCAGGCTGCCGCCCAAAAGAGCCGCTCTTTCTTTCATTCCTTTTATTCCCAAGCCTTTTTCCTTTTGTTCTGCGTTAAGAGAAAAACCTTTGCCGTCATCTGAAATGCCGATAGATATTGAGCCTTTTGGATCGCAGCGCAGAACTACTATCGCTTCGCTTGCCTGCGCGTGTTTTTCTACATTCATGAGCGCTTCCTGTATTATTCTATAAATCTGTAATTGTTTTTCTTCATTGTATATATCAGGTTGTAAATCTCCTGTTATATCAATACGGCAGTCTATTCCTGTTCGATTGCCGAACGCAAGGCACAGATTGCGAAGTGCATCGGGCAATCCCTGGAAACGAAAATCGGGCGGCACAAGATAATCGCAGATATCACGCACCTTGCGGATTAGATCTGAATGAAACGCTGACGCATTAGCGCAGAGTTTCTCTCTTTCAGCGGTTTCCTGTGTCCCTGCTATTTTGTTCATCTCTAAAGAGAGGTAACGTAAATCCTGCGCGATCGTATCGTGCAGTTCACGGCTGAGTCTTGATCTTTCCTTCTCCTGCGCCAAAAGAACGGCTCGTGAAAAATTATTACTTTCCTTTACCCTTCGTAGTGAGCGATTAAGTTCCCTGCTGAGAAAATAAATTAAAATAAATGTAAGGGCGATAAAAAAGACAAGCACAAATATCAGTGTAAAATACGCCCCTGCCGCGTAATGTCCTGCTTCCATATCACAATTATATGCAGATAATTTTTTTTGTGATAGACTTTCTTCCATGTTAAATATGAGCGCAAAACGGTTTCTTGTAATTTCCCTGCTTTGCGTTTTGGCGGCGGTCATTAACCGCTTCATAAGTTTTTTCGCCGTATTTGAATTAAAAATACCATTATTTATCGATACAATATTTACAGCCGCTGTTACATTCTCGTTTGGATTAATTCCAGGTCTTGTTACCGCATTTCTGACATGGGTACTGGGTTTTATCGGGACACACGAGCCCTCGCCTTTCATAATTTGCAGCATTGCGGAAGTGTTCCTTATTTGGCTGTTAAAACCTTCAGCCCGATTAAAATTAAACCGCACAAATGACGATATTGTTCTTGCAGAAAATGTAAGCGTTCTTGCCCGGCTTATGCTTTTATACATTTCCGCCAGTGTTATTGTAAGCGTTCTTGGCGGTTTGGTCGATTATTTTTATTTTACAGTATTACCAATTTCCAAAGCTCATATAAGCGCAGAAGATGTTTACAAAGCTGGTATTCAACAAAATCTTTTTCCTGTTCCAATAATGAATATTTTATCACGAATTCCTGTTAACCTTATTGACAGATTTATTGTTATTTTCGGAGGATATTTTATTTCGTTATTGATCGGCAATGAGTATAAAATTAAAAAAGTGAATATCTGATTATCTATTCTTCGTAGTCGACGCCTTCAACGTCAAAGCCGTGAACTTCCATAAAGTCGTGCCTGAATCCGTTGATGTCGGTTTCTGTAAATACGTTTTCCGGTGTGATTCTTTTCATTCTTTCGGCAACAACTTTTTGAACATCGTCGCGCATTTCCCAGTCGTCAATTCTGATGCGGTTTTCGCTGTCTACAGGGACCTTTCCATCCGCGGTATAAAGACGCTCGCGGTACAGGCGGGCGATTTGTTCCATGCATCCTTCGTGCAGTCCCATGCTTTTCATTTCTTTGAAAAGGCACGTAATGTACAGCGGAATTGTCGGGATAACGGCGCTTGATCGCGTAACAAGAGCCTTGTTAACGGAAACCCACGCGCCTTTAATTTTGCCCGCGTGTTTCTTGTTTATTTCACGGCAGGCGCGTTCAAGGTCTTCTTTTGCTTTGCCTATGGTTCCATTTTTATAAATTGCCCACGATGATTCAGGGCCGATGTAAGTATAGGCGACCGAGCGTGTTTCCGGCGTAAATAAATCTTCTTTATTAAGCGCGTCCATCCACAGCTCCCAGTCTTCGCCGCCCATAACTTTTATGGTGTTTAAAACTTCTTCTTCTGTCGCAGCCCCCACTTCTGTTGTACTGAAAGTCCCATCCATCATATTGAGCGACTGCCCTGAAAAAGAAGCGCCGATAGGTTTAATCGCGGATTTATACATAACATCGCTGTTAGGATCTTTTCTTACAGGAGAGGCGAGCGAATAAACAAACAAATCGATTTTTGCGGGGATTCCGGCTTTAGCTGCGGCCTGCCTGACCGCCTGAGCTGTCTGCGCCTTCATCTCGTTGGAAAAAGCGTCGCCGTTTAAAGAAACGGAAATAAGCCCTGCCTTCGCGGCTTCTTTATCAAACGCTTCGTTGTTGTAGTAACCGGGCGTTCCTGATCTTTTTTCCGATGGTTCGTTTTCAAATGATAAGCCGACGGTAATTGCCTTGTATCCGAAGCCTGCGCAAATTCTGCTTGCAAGTCCGTAACCGTTAGAGCAGCCGACAATTAATGCAAGTTTAGGCGTGTTTTCCGCTTCTGTTAAATGTTTCTTTGCATACGAAATCTGCTTTTGCACGCTCGCTGCGCACCCGTGCGGATGAGCGTTCAAGCAAATATTATTCCTAATCATCGGCTTAATTACCATGTTAAACTCCTAACCATTTTAAATTATCATTAATCGTAAAAAATGAGAAGCGTTTTAGCCAACTAAACACATCCATTCTGCTTCGGCAGCAAGTTCGTCTCCAACGTAGGCTTTGCCGCTCTGCTTGATCATTTTCGGAGAGACTCTGAGATTCACAATTTCCGAGCGCACTTCATCGCCGGGACGAACCTGGCGGCGAAACTTTACCTTGTCCACAGTCGCAAGAAAGAACAAGGAACCGTCGCCCATTACGCCGAGCTGACGAAGCCCCGCGCCGCCGGATTGCGCCATTGTTTCAACAAGGATAACTCCGGGAACAACGGGGTACTCAGGAAAATGTCCTTTAAAGAAAAATTCATTCTCTGTAAATACATGCTTCGCGGTAATTTTTTCGTTTGATGCCTCGACAATCTCGTCTACAAATAAAAACGGATCCCTGTGCGGCAGCAATTTTTCTATATCACTCCTCATTATTCACTCCTCGCTGAAACATTTTACAGCTATGCGTATTTTTTAAAAACAACAACGCCGTTGTGTCCGCCGAAACCAAGCGAACCTGAAGCGGCCGCTTTTATTTCACCGTACTGCGCTTTGTTGGGAACATAATCCAAATCACATTCCGGATCAGGATTATCCAGATTGATTGTCGGCGGGAAAAAACCGTCACGAATCGCGAGAATACACGCGATCGCTTCGATACCGCCGGCTCCCGCGATACAATGACCGTGCATGCTCTTTGTGCTGGAAACCTTCATCTTGTATGCGTGATCTCCAAAAGCGATTTTGAGCATCTTTGTTTCCGTAGGATCATTTATAGCGGTTGATGTTCCGTGCGCGTTATAATATTGAATATCTTCCGGTTTCATTTCAGCGTCGGCAAGAGCTCTTTTAACCGCGTTCGCGCCGCCGTTTCCTGTCGGATCGGGGGCTGTTATGTGATACGCATCGGCCGACGCGCCGTAACCAGCAAGTTCGGCGTGGATTTTAGCGCCGCGCGCTTTTGCGTGCTCTTCGCTTTCAAGAATTAAAATGCCTGAACCTTCGGCAATTACAAAGCCGTCGCGGTCAACGTCAAAGGGACGCGAAGCTTTTGTCGGCTCGCTGCTGCGTTTTGTGGAGAGCGCTTTTAACATTTGGAAACCGCCGACAGCAAACATTGTTACTACGGCTTCTGTTCCGCCTGCGATAACTACATCGCATTTTCCGCTTCTGATTAAATCCGACGCCTGTCCAATCGCATCAGTTCCCGCGGCGCAGGCAGTAACCTGCGTGTAGGCAGGACCCTTTGTGCCGAACATCATCGAAATATTTCCCGCTGCTTCGTTGGGGATCATCATGGGAACAGTGAGAGGCAGCATGCGGCTGGGGCCGGCTTCAAACAGTTTTTTCATTGATTCCTGAACAACTTCAAATCCGCCGATTCCGTTGCCGATTACAATGCCGGTTTTTTCCGCGTCGCATTTAACAGGTCTTTTGCCTTCTTCGTTTGCTTCGCCCATTAAACCGGCGTCTGTTAAAGCCTGCGCCGTCGCCGCGGAAGCGAACTGCGTAAAGCGGCACATCTTGCGCGCTTCTTTTTTATCGATCCAAATGCTTGGATCAAAATTCTTTACTTCGCCTGCGATTTTAACGTCAAAATTCGCAGTGTCAAAAGATTCAATCATGCTTATGCCGCTCTTCCCTTCTTTGAGAGACGCGCAAAAATCTTCGACACTGTTGCCAATTGGAGAAATAATTCCCATTCCTGTTACAACAACTTTTCTTTTCATAATTTGCTCCTAGAAATACATTCCGCCGTCTACGGGCAATACCTGCCCGGTTATATATGTTGAATCGTCAGATGCAAAAAACAATACTGCACGCGCAACATCTTCCTGTTTTCCCGTACGTTTCATGGGAATAACATCGGTCATTTTTTTCTTTACTTCTTCCGGCAATACGGCGGTCATATCTGTTTCGATATAACCGGGCGCGATTGCGTTCACGCGCACTCCGCGCGATGCCACTTCGTTAGCGATACTTTTTGTAACAGCGATAAGTCCCGCTTTGCTTGCCGCATAATTCGCCTGTCCGCCGTTACCGTGAATACCTACAACGCTTGCCATGTTTACAATGGAACCTGTCCGTTTTTTTATCATATCTCTCGCGACTGTGCGGGAAACATAGAAAGCGGCTGAAAGATTAATGTCTATTACTTTCTGCCACTCTTCCATGGACATTCTAAAAGAAAGATTATCTTTTGTAATCCCCGCGTTGTTGACTACGATATCAAATCCGCCTGACTCCTTTAACGCGCCGTCTATTGCTTCATCTATTTTCGCATGCTGAGAAAGATCAAGCTCTACCCAATGAAGTTTACCCTTTGCCTGCGCGGCTCTGTCAGAGAGATCTTCGGGAGTTTTATAATCCAATCCCCAAACCTCGGCTCCTTCGGCGATAAATAAATCGGCTATTGTTTTTCCGATTCCCCTTAAAGCGCCGGTAATCAGCGCTTTCTTGTTTTCAAGTCTCATAATAACTCCTTATTCTGCGGCGATTTTGCCGATATCTTCTGCTGTTCCCGCAGCATAAACCGGAAGCTCGCTTCCGGAGTCTTTCCATAAACCTTGCAGCACTTTCCCGGGGCCGACTTCCAAACATGCCTCAGCTTTGCAGGCCGCGACAGCGGCTTCTTCTTCTACCCAGCGAACCGGGCAGGTAATCTGCTGAACCGCAAGTTTCTTCGCTTCCGCTCCGGAAGAAATTTTCTGCCCCGTAACATTTGAAAAAACTGTGATTGAAGGATCTTTAAAAGTGACGGCTTCCAAAACCGGCACAAACGCATCCAGCGCGTCTGACATAAGAGGCGAATGGAAAGGGCCTGCTACCTGAAGACGTATAACGCGTTTTGCGCCGGCTTCCTTAAAACGGGTTTCAGCTTCTGTTAAAGCCGCGGCTGTTCCGCTGACAACAAGCTGCTTTGGAGAGTTGATGTTAGCTGCATATAAGTTTGAAAGCCCTTCACCCTTCCATTTTACGATTAATTCTTCTACCTGTTTCGGTTCAAGACCGACAATGGCGGCCATACCCGGCGCCGCCGAAGGATCGCCGCCTGCATCTTCGCGTAATTTATCCGAAGCTTTTTGCATTGCTTCACCTCTTGCTTTAATGATACGGAAGCAATCGGCCGCGTTGATAATCCCCGCGTAAACAAGAGCGGCGTATTCGCCGAGGCTGAAACCTGCGCAGGCGGCAGGAGCGAAGCCCTGTTCACCTAGGTATGCCGCGGCGGCAAGATTAGCGACAGTAATCACAGGCTGCGAAACATCGGTGCGTTTTAAAGTGTCAGCGTCGGAATTAAGAAGTTCCTTTACATCTTTTCTGAATATTTCAGAAGCCGTGTCAAAAAGCGTTTTTACAGCGGCGGATTCAAGAAGATCCATCGCCATTCCGGTATACTGCGCTCCCTGTCCCGGAAACAGATACGCAACATTTTTTTTATTCATTTTCTTACCTCTACCAAATTATTATATTTCCTCCGTAGGTAAGGCCTCCGCCGAATCCTACGGTTAATACGATATCGCCTTTCTTAATCAGCCCGTTGCGGTTCATTTCGTCTAACGCAATGGGAATTGTCGCCGCCGAAGTATTGGCGTATTCTTCAATATTCATATAAAATTTTTCCGCCGGAATGTGCAGTCTGATTCTAGCGGCTTTTACAATACGCGCGTTAGCCTGATGCGGGACAATCCATTTAACATCATCAATGCTAAGGTTCGATGATTCCATAAGCGCGGTTATTGTATCCGACATTGCGCCGACCGCAAAGTTGTAAACTTCCTGCCCGTTCATCTCGATGCAAATTGTAGTGTCGACAGTTTCGCCTTTTTTATAAGGAGCGCGCGATCCGCCGCGTCTCATTACAAGGCTTTCGGCGCCCGATCCGTCAGCATACATAAGCGTCTTTCGCAAACCGGTCTTATTCCGGTCGTTGCCGGTTTTTTCCAGCACAATCGCTCCTGCGCCGTCTCCGAATAAAACGCAAGTTTTCCTGTCATCCCAATTTGTCATCCTGCTGAGTATTTCCGAGCCGATTACAAGGGCGCGTTTGCGCGAATCGATCATTAAAAGACCCGCGGCGGTCTCAAGACCATAGACAAAACCCGTGCATCCGGCGGTAACATCCATAGCGGCGGCGTTTTTAGCCCCGATTTTATGCTGTACAATGCAGGCTGTCGAGGGAGTGCCGAAATGATCTGCGGTTGCAGTCGCTATAATTATAATATCGATGCTTAAAGCAGTCTCGGCGGCGGCTTTATCCCGCTCCTGGAGGTTGTTGCCTGTGTATCCGGCGGCCATTGCAAGGGCATTTTTGGCCGCTTCTAACGCTAAATCACTGCAAGCGACGCTTTCATCGGCATAATAACGGCTTCCAATCCCGGTATGGGACCTGATCCACTCGTCTGTTGTGTCAATTTGAGCCGCTAATTCGTCATTACTGACTCTTTTTGGCGGCAAAGACCGCCCGGTTCCAATAATTTCTATAGCCATGTTTTTTCCATGACAAATTTCAAATATTTGTCATTCTCCTATTATTTAAATATTTCTTGAGAGTGTCAAGAGGGGAACCTTATCCGTCAACGACGGATCCTGGAAGCTTCGCTTTGGACTCCAAGGTTCCAAAACTCGCCGGAGATTCAGGAGGTTTTAATTACTTTTTTGACACTTTTGATGTTTTTCAGGTTGCATGATAGAATGCCGCATGCGAAGAGAAATTATCCTTATCATAATTTTTAACGTTCTAGTAATTTGGACGATGCTCTCATGCAGATCAATATCTACAATAACGTACAATTTAGAGACGCCCGCGCTGAAAGAGCAAAGCAGCATAAAAATCATTTTAATTTCTGACCTGCACGACACCATGCATGGAAAAAACCAGGTTACGTTAATTAATAAAGTGAAGGAGCAAAACCCTGACCTTATAATATTATCAGGCGATATTATTGATCATTACAGAAAAAGAAACGCCGTTATGCTCTTATTGGCCGGTATTTCCGGTATTGCTCCGGTTTATTATGTCACAGGCAATCATGAATACAAAACCAAAAGAATACAGGATATACGCGAATTGTTTACAACAAACGGCGTAATTATTTTATCCGACAATTACACATGCATAGAAATTAACAACAACGAAATAATACTTGCCGGAATAGAAGACCCTGACAAAAGAAGATACGAAACGCCCAATTACAATCAAAATGAAATCATGGAAGAAGTATTTAGAAAACTTGACGAAATAAAAAATTATAAAATATTGATTGCCCACCGCCCTGAAAGAATAGAAGTATACAAACGATTTTCTTTCGATTTAATTCTATCAGGGCATACGCACGGAGGGCAGGTAAGACTTCCATTTATAAACGGACTGATAGCGCCGCATCAGGGATTATTCCCAAAATACGGCGGCGGATTATACCGGCATAAAAATGTGACGCACATTATAAGCAGAGGACTCTCTGTTTATTTTCTTCCCAGAATAAACAATCCGCCTGAACTAGTGGTAATTATAATTAAATCAGAAAACAATGAGTAAAACATTAAACCATTACAGCTCCTGCCGTCTTTGCCCCAGAAACTGCGGCGTTAACCGCCTTGCGGGAGAGAAAGGCTGCTGCGGAGAAACCGCCGGGCTGCGCATAGGAGCGGCTGTAGTACACAAGGGTGAAGAGCCGCCTCTTGCTGATTCGGGAGGTTCAGGCACAATTTTTATAAGCGGATGCAATCTGGGCTGTTCATTCTGCCAGAATTATCAAATTTCGCAGGACGGCATGGGCAGAACTGTTTCCACAGAAGAGTTTGTGAACATTTGCACAGCGTTACGTGACAAGGGAGCGCAAAACATCAACATTGTAACAGGGAGCCATGCTGCTCCCGCGCTTTCCGAAGGGCTTTCCGCTCTGCGGGAAGCGGGAGTGCGAATTCCGGTACTTTGGAATTCTTCCGGTTACGACAGCTTGGAAGCTCTTGAACTATTAAGCGGACACATCGATATTTATCTGCCGGATTTAAAAACGCTGGATCGCGAAACGGCGCTGAAGTTTTTTAACGCCAGCGATTATCCTGAAACTGCGCAGGCGGCCATTTTAAAAATGGCGGATATTACCAGCGGAAAAATTATAGTGCGCCATTTAATTCTTCCGGGTTTTCTTGAATCCACAAGAGCTGTCCTTCGCTGGTTTGCAGATAATGTTAAGGACAAAGCGCTTCTTTCATTAATGACGCAGTATACGCCAATCCCCGGCAGAAATAAAGAAATGCCGGACAGGTATCTGTCCGAAGAAGAGTACAATGCCGCGCTGCGCATGCTTGAAGAATTTAAAATCGAAGAAGGTTTTTGCCAGGAGCTTGTTACCGGTAGCGACTGGCTGCCGGATTTTAAGCTTCCAAATCCGTTTCCTTCGGAACTATCAGTTCCGGTATGGCATTGGACGTTACCAGCCGAATCTTAAACCGATTCTTACGCCGATACCGCTTGCGGCCCAGCTTTTAATAAAGTCCTGCGATCTCATGTCTATTCCAAGGTCCAGTTGAATTGCCCTGAAGTTAAAACTAAAATCCAGACTGTTAATCCAGATTTGATCAAAATGATTAATTCCCGCCGTTAAAATAAACAAATTAGCTAAATCTAATGTCGCGTTGATTCCGCCTTCAAAATTAAACGGCTGAAGATAAAGCCTGCTGATGGAAAAACCAAGCACCGGAGTAATTGTTAATAGACGGCTTCCGTTCAACGGCCTCCAATTGGCGGATATTAAAATTTTAAAAGGACGTTCCATTTTTACAGATTCAACACCGTAAGAATTTGTATACGTATTATTAAAAATGCTTCCAAGGCCGGAACTATTTCCGCCTTCTTCGCCCTCATTTTCAAGAGTATCTTCGCTGATTACATAAAAAGGTTCGTCGCTTCCGAATTTTCCTTTTATATCCATGTAATCCCTGACTGTAGAAGAAATAATCGGAATATTAACCAAATCAAGCCCGACATCAAAATCTAAAAAAGGCAGAAATTTATTTAACCCGAGCGCTTTGGACAGCGGATATTCAACGCCAAGGCTGATGTCAAAACCGGGCGTTCCTGTCAATTTAAAACTGTTTGGATAATCTTCCATTGGAAATACGGTATACAGACGTATATCATAATCAATAAAGAATTCAGTTCCCTGCGCGGTATTTAAAAACGTATAGGAAACATCAGGTTTTATATACGCCAATGTGTAATACAGAGCAGGTTTAACTTTAACTTTAAAGTTCTGGATATGAAAGAAAGACTTGAATTCTGCGGATAAATGCGCCGCTCCGCTAAGATCGGATTTATCGCCTTCTGTTTCGTTAAACGAAAGTAATTTTCCTGAAATTCCAAGAATTCCGGTTACATCGGCGTTTAAAGACATGCCAAAACCCCAGCCTTTATGACTGTCAAAATTAAAATAAAGCGGAGTTGCGCCAACGCCGAAATTGAACTTAAATCCGCTTTTTAATTTATCAATATCCAAAACAATCGTCTTGCTGAATATTTCTCCGATAGACAAATAATTATTGGAAACAATAAATTCAGCGTTAAACCCGATTTCAAAAAAACGGTCTCCAATCCTGAACGGCGCCTTTTGTTTTTCCAGCAGATCTTCATCCGAAACAAATTCAATCTCTACAAATTCACTTTCCTGAGCGTATAAACAGGGAATGAACAGCAGACAAACAAGTAAAATTAATATTATTTTTTTCATTTAAGTTTCCTCCCGATGCCTAAAACTCGCGCCTGATGCTTAATTTTGCCGAAACAGCAAACTTTTCTATATTGATATTAAAATCCCGCGGTATAGAAAGGCCTCCGCCCGGTTCAAATTTCAAACTGATAGCCGGACAAAACGGGTAATTCTCGGGTTCGTTAATCCGCTCCATTATTTCATCATCTATATTAAAGGCAAGTTCATTTTTTTCTTTACCGCCAAGCGTTACGGGAATAGTAATGTTTGGATTTTCTTTATTGCTGATAATATTTAAAGTTGTGCTTTTAAACGGATTGTTATCCAGCACAAGGCTTAAAGATAAATTTTCAACGATTTCCAGTATAATGTTACTGGAGCCGGGGCCTTCCCTGTCAAAAAGATCTTTATCCGCAGAAAACATCTCAGGTAAATCAAACTCCGCGCCGGCATCGCCTGCTACCAGAACCAGCGGCAGCCAGACAACAGCCTCTACTTTTATTACGCCCATTTTGCTCAAATCACCTGTAGTAATTCTGGTACCTGCCGGTATAAAAACCCTGTACGCAATTTCAACATTATCATCCAGCGGCACGTCGGCTAAATCAATACTAATCGTTTTATCGCCAGGCGCATTCTCGCCCGCATACCCGCCTGCCGCTTCCCATACAGCAAAATCACTTGGCTTGCTGTTTTTTATATTAACTGTCTCGACAATTCCGCCGTAAGTAAGTTCAACTGTAAGAAGATCGGAAAGTTCGCCTGTACCGGATATATAAAGAAGAATTTCCGCGCCTTGAAATTTAAAATTTTGAAGAATGTTCCCGCTGTCCTCTGTTCCAATGTCTAAAAGCGGCAGTTCAATCGCGTCATCCAGCATAACCATATCATCTGCGTCATCTCCCCAATTATATTCATAACCCAGATCATCAGCGTTATCTCCCATATGATCAAGAAAGTCCTGGAATTCTTGAGACATTTCTTCAGGATAATAAGTTTCACCTTGCGCGATTTCGATTTCATATTCAAACAATTCCTGATAAATTAAATAAGTATGAAATTCGGTGTTTGTGCATGGAATCGTACTCATTCCATTTTCTTCCAGAGAATCAAGCATTCCTTGAAGATTTTCCTTGAACAAATTTCCAATATTAAAATGGGCTGCCAAACTAATTTCGGGGGTGCCTTTTACTTCAAACGCGTTTGGAAATTCCAGATTACATGTTAATAACGAGAGCGCAAGTAAAGCTAAAACCGGAAATATTAAGTATTTTTTCATATTATGCCTCCTCTGATAGTATATCATTTATTTAACAAAATGTCCATATTGGCGGATTTTAACGCTTTTTCTATTAATTCGCGTCTTTCAATTCCATAATTTTTCCCAAAATACTTAAAAAGCTCATCTGATAAATTAATAAAATTATTAAAAACCGGTCCGCTTTTTTTTATATTCACAAGGCCGCGGTTTATTAATAATTCCCAAAAACGGGCAAAATTTTTTATTCGCCGCATATCGTTTGCGCAAACAGCCGCGCTTTCTTCTATCTCGTAAGGCGGAAACGGATTGAAACGCATGCCAAACTCTTCAATACGGCGCGCAATCGGAGTTCCCGGCAGCAGTTTTAAAACGCCAAGTTGAATTTCAAAACTGTGACTGCCGCCGTTATTTAACGCAGCCCAGAGCCTGTCAAAACTTTTACCGAAAGACGCAATATCTTCGCCGGGAAGACCGGCAATAAGATCGGCGTGAATTATTGCGCTTGTTTTGGCGCGAAGAAGACGAAGAGCTTCCAGTTCTTTTTCTGGATTTGAAGAGCGGCTGATCCTTTTGGCCGCTTCGGGATTTAATGTCTGAATGCCGATTTCAAGGCGCAGAGTCCCTGGCGGAAACCGTGAAAGCGCGCCGATTAGTTCCGGCGGAAAGATGGAAGGAACCATCTCGAAGTGGATAACGAAGGAGTTTTTTTGCTCTATTTTTTTTAGGAAAAACTCTATGATTTTTAACGCTCTTTGAATATTTGTGTTGAAGGAGCGGTCTAAAAATTTGAATGTTTTTACTCCGCGTTGAATTAATATATCCATATCCGCAAGAAATTTATCCAGCGGAAATTCGCGCACTTTATTTTCTGTTACAGAACTTAGACAGAACTCGCATTTAAACGGACAGCCCCTTGATGATTCAACATAAATTAATTTCTTTGATACGTCTTCAACGGTATATAAATGGTACGCGCTCTTTATCTCTCCTTCTTCCTGTCGTCCTCCGTGCCGCGAACCAACTGTTCGATTCGCCTCCGTGTGAGGTCTTCCTAGAATATTTTCACATAACGTTCTGAAAGCAATCTCTCCTTCGCCGCGTACAACATGATCCGCAAACTGAAAAATCTCCGCGTCTTCGCTCAGATGCGAAACTTCCGGCCCGCCCAAAACAATCACAGGTTTTACAGCCCAGACATTTTCCAGTTCTTTCAGCAGTTCTATTGTTGCAAGATGATTCCATATCGACACGGAGACGCCGAGAATTTTCGGGCGCGAAGCTGTAAAAGGCTCCAGTTTTTCAGCTAACGGCTGACGGAGAGCGAATTCAATTATTTCACAGGAGTCTTCAAGCGCGCCGAGGTTGGCTTTAAGGAGACGCAATGAGAGCGAAGGATGTATCCATTTTGCGTTAATTGTTGTAAGAACGATATCTTTCAATTAGCAAATAATCCGACTGTGCCTGTGCGCCATTCTTCGCGGGCTTCCATAACAATTTTTTCAACTTCGTACCAGTTATTCGCGCGGGGGCCCGGAAGTTCGCGGTTAGTTGAATTTGTGTAAACAATTGTTTTGCATCCCTGTTTGCGAAGGCTTAAAATATTTTCCGGCGCGTCGTCAATATAAACATGAGCGCCGACCGCGCCTTTGTCTTTCATAAAACAGATGTCCCAGTAGGGAATGTCGTAATTATCCAGCCAATTGACAGTCTGAGTAATCGAGTTGGCGTGTGAATATTTTAAAAAGAGCCGGTGCGTGATGATGCGGATACGAATACCCTGATTGGATAACTTGCGAAGGATAGCCGGCGCCTGTTCGATTGGTTCCATATCGCTGAAAATATTACGCTGTTCTACAGCGAAGCGGTGCAGTTTTTCATAACCGCCGAATTCATCAAGGCCCCACTCATTAAAACCATAAGAAACTTCAGAAGTAAGTTCTTCCGCCGGTTTATTCAGCCATTCGGCGGCGATTTTTCTGACAACCTTGTAGAAGTCTCCCACTACTCCGTCAAGATCGACGCCGAAAATAAAACTGCTGTTGTCCATACATTAACCTTCTTTAGATATCAATATGACTATGCTTCTTGCTTTTACCGCGTAGGTTTTCTGCGTTACAAGCGTCTCTTCGCTTCCCGGCAGAAGAATATCATTGGGAGATTGAATTCCGGTATCAACGGCGCGAAACCATCGTTTTTTATGAGGAGGTTCAGCCAGAGTGAATTTTTTTAAATCGGTACGAGAATTAAACATTATGTAAAAATCATTATCATCTTTATCGGCAAGGGTATCGGCCTTGCTGCCAAGAAGGCGCAGAGCAAGATAATAATCAGCTTCATCCCAATTGATTACGCTGGCTTTTTCGTTGAACCAGCTGATGTCGGGAATCGCCTTATACGCGCCGCCCCTTCCCGTGAAAAATTCAGGGCGCATAAAGCCGGGATGACGCAGACGGAAAGCGATCATCTCTTTTGCAAAACGGTACAGTCCTTTATTATTTTCAAGCAGCGACCAATCGTACCATGAGATTTCGTTATCCTGACAGTATGCGTTGTTATTACCATTTTGAGTTCTGCCGATTTCATCGCCGCCAAGAAGCATAGGCGTGCCCAAAGATACCATTAACGTAGCGATTAAATTTTTTAACTGCCGCTCGCGGATCGTTTTGATAACAGGATCATCAGTCCCGCCTTCGATGCCGTAATTATAACTAAGGTTATTGTCGCTGCCGTCATTATTATTTTCGCCGTTGTCTTCGTTATGCTTGCCGTTATATGAAACAAGATCGTTCAAGGTAAAGCCGTCGTGGCTTGTAATAAAATTAATCGAATGAAAAGGTTTGCGTCCGTCGCGAAGATACAAATCGGAACTGCCTGCGATACGAGTCGCAAGGAAACGGGTTTCTTTCGGATCGCCTCTCCAGTACCTGCGCACATTGTCGCGGTACTTATCGTTCCATTCAGCCCATCTGCCGCCGGGGAACCATCCTACCTGATAAGCGCCGCCTGCGTCCCACGCCTCGGCGATAATTTTTGTCGAACTCAGAACGGGGTCTTCCGCAATCTGCTCCAGCGTAGGAGGGTTCTCCATGATCCGTCCGTGCTGATCGCGTCCAAGTATCGATCCTAAATCGAAACGGAATCCGTCAACATGCATTTCGGTTACCCAATAGCGAAGGCAGTCCATGATGAATGTGCGCACAACAGGATGATTGCAGTTTACTGTGTTTCCGCAACCGGAATAATTTTGATAGAAACGCTTGTTCTCGTTTAGAATATAATAGATGGAATTATCAAGTCCGCGGAAACAATATGTCGGCCCCTGCTCATTTCCTTCCGCGGTATGATTAAATACAATGTCAAGAATTACTTCGATTCCCGCCTTGTGAAGCTCTCTTACCATCTCTTTAAATTCATTAACCTGACCGCCGGGGTTTTTATCAGCGGCATAAGTTCCTTTCGGCGCAAAAAACGCGACCGTGGAATAGCCCCAGTAATTGGTAAGTTTTTTTCCCGTCCGCGGATTTTTGCGGATTATTTCGTTCTCGTTAAATTCCTGAACAGGCAAAAGTTCAAGGCTTGTAATGCCCAGGTCTTTAAAGAATGGAATTTTTTCTATGATGCCGCGGTATGTGCCGGGATGTTCTACGCCGGAATTCGAATGAGCGGTTAATCCTTTTACATGCATTTCATAAATTACGCTGAAACGCAAAGGATAATTTATGGGGGTGTCTCCCTGCCAGTCAAAGCTGTCGTCAACCACAATACACCGCGGCTGGTGAGCGACATCATCATCGTAGGAATATGTAAGATCGCGTCCCGGTTTATCAGGATCAAAACCGGAGCATCTGCCGAAATCCCAGTTTGTGATATCTGTCATTGCTTTTGCGTAGGGATCGATCAATGTTTTATGCGGATTAAAACGCAAACCTTTTTCTGGGAAATAAGGGCCGTCGGCGCGGTATAAATAAATAGTGCCGGCCTTTAAACCTCTAATAAAACAGTGCCAGATATTTCCGGTTTTATTTCCTCTTTTGTTAAGGGGTATTTCCAGCCGCGTGCTGTCCGGGTCCTGAGACTCGAAAAGAATCAGCGTAACGGCGGTGGCGTTTCTGGAAAAAATAGCGAAGTTAACGCCGTCGTGGGTCAGGGTTGCACCAAGGGGCATAGCCTTCCCTGTTTCTGCCACAAGGTTGCAAAGAATCATAGCCTAATTATAGTATAAAAATAAAATAAAAGGAAGAGAAATAACAGCGTAAGTAACTAACGCAATTTTTCTTGATATATGCATAACCCTGTGTTAAAATGGCATCACCAAAATATGGTAAGGAGAATTATATGAAAAAATTAGGAATTATTTTAATGATTACAGTTATTTTAGCGGTATTTACTCTGTCTGCGTGCGGAAGCACAGGCGGAACTGCCGCGCCGAAACTGGTCGCGTTTAATGATTTGCCGCCTCCGCCTCCGGGAACAGAAAGGTTGTTTCTTGCAAACGCGGCTCAGGCAATTTTTAAGTTTGAACTTCCTGCGGGACAGACATGGGGAAATTACAATAAGCTTACAGCCGAATATCTGGTAGACGAAGATAATATTACAAAGTCATTGCGCTCAGGCGCTGTACGCCTTTACGGTAATTACAAAGAAGAACATTTTAAACCGGACAGCGGCGCCTTGAATATCAGTCTTAGCACCGACGCCATGTTCGCTAACATGATATTAGATAACAACAGCACAAATTGGGCAAGCCTGGGCGCTGCTGCGAATGAATGGTTTACATATACATATAATATTTCCGGCTCAAGAGCGCACGGCCAGTATAACAGAGCCAATCTTCCGGCCGCGAGCGCTGCGGGGCCGTTCTATTTCGCGTTAGGTTTAACAAGTCAGGATGAAGGAAGACGCAACGGTATAACTCAGCTTATAAGAAATGTCACCTTACATCATGCGACAAACCCGGCGTTGAATGTAGTTTCAACGGGTTCCGGTTTTGAAGAAGTTACCTCTGCCGCATACTTTATAAATAATATACAGCGCGCAAGCGGAGTACCTGCCCGGTAAAATTTAAACAGATTTTTAATTAACTAAAAAGCGGGGACATTCATCAAAGGCGGGTGTCCCCGCTTTTTTATGCGCGGCCGTATCGGCGCAGCCGGGCTTGACAATTCAAGGACAATCGTTATAAACTGCATTCCTTGCGACTGGGGGGGTAGGAATGTTCTCATCAATTATAAAAAGAGACGGCAGGACTCAAGGGTTTAATGAAAGTAAAATAACTGACGCTATCGTTAAGTGCCTGCAGGCAGTCGGAGAAGAAGACAGGCAGCGGGCAGTCGAGCTGATGCTTGAAGTAATAAAAAAAATAAAAATACTATATAAGGAAGATAATTTTACCGTTGAGAATGTTCAGGATATTGTAGAAACGGTTTTAATCGAACAAGGTCTTGCGAAAGCCGCCAAGGCGTATATTTTATACCGGGAAAACCGCTCCAGGCTGAGAGAAGCGCAAAGCGAGTTGATGAACGCTGTTTCAGAAATACTGCAGGAAACAAACCGTGACAACGCAAATGTCGGAAACTCGCCGTCGGCGAAAGTTTTGCAGATATCAGAAATTGCGTCAAAAAATTATTATTTAAAACGTGTCCTTCCGGTAAAAGAAGCCAATGCCCACATAAACGGCGATATCTACATTCATGATTTATCGTGGTACGGAAAAACTTTAACATGCCTTCAGATTCCGCTTGATAAATTACTTCGCGACGGGTTTAACAACGGCCATGGTTATATACGTTCTCCGAAAGGAATAAAAACCGCGGCGTCGCTTGCGGCGATTATTTTACAGAGCAATCAAAACGATATGCACGGCGGACAATCTTTCGCTTATTTTGACAGGGACATGTCCGTCTTTGTTGAGCTTGAAAAAGAAAAACAGGAAAGTCTTATCCGCCAAAACCTTGACGACCTCGGCTTAACCGCGTCTGCCGATGAAGAAAAAATTAAAAGTCTTGTTTATGAACGCACAAAAGAAGAGACGTTTCAGGCGATGGAAGGATTTATTTATAATTTGAATACCATGCATTCAAGAGCGGGAGCGCAGGTTCCTTTTTCCAGCATCAACTTTGGAACTGATACGTCAGAAGCGGGAAGAATGGTCTCTGAATGTTTTTTGCTTGCGTATGAAAAAGGTTTGGGAAAAGGAGAATCACCGTTGTTCCCGAATGTTTGTTTTAAAATTAAGGAAGACGTTAACTTTGAAGAAGGCGATCCCAATTACGATTTGTTTCAATTGAGCATGCGCGTTGCCTGCAAAAGGCTCTTCCCTACTTTTTCATTTCAGGACTCAAGTTTTAATAAACCTTTCCGCGACGAAGAAGTCGCGTACATGGGCTGCAGAACGCGCGTTATTTCAAACTGCAACGGCCCGGAAATAACCAACTCAAGGGGAAACCTGTCCTTTACAACCATGAATCTTCCGCGTCTTGGCATCCGCGCGGAAAAAGACATTTCGCTTTTCTGGAAATACCTTGACGAAGTTTTTGACATCTGCGTCGAGCAATTATTAACCCGCTACAATGTGCAGAAAAAATTAAAAGTAAAAGATTTTCCCTTTTTAATGGGACAGAAACTTTACCTTGACAGCGAGGAGCTGTCTCCCAATGACGCGATAGAAAAAGCAATCAGGCACGGAACTCTCAGCATAGGATTTATAGGGCTTGCTGAATGTCTTGTCTCTCTTATGGGCAAGCATCACGGCGAAAGCTCAGAAGCCCAGGCTTTTGGAATTGCAATAATAAGCCACATGAGGCGAAGATGCGACGAAGCGTCAAAAAAATACGGTCTTAACTTTTCGCTGCTCGCAACTCCCGCGGAACAGTTAAGCGGAAAGTTCACAAAGATTGACGCTGAGCGTTACGGTGAAATCTCAGGCGTAACTGATAAAAAATGGTATACTAATTCATTTCATATTCCCGTTGAATACAAAATAAACGCGCTTAAAAAAATTGAAATTGAAGGCGTTTACCACAAGTACTGCAACGCGGGGCACATTTCTTACATCGAACTTCAATCCGCTCCTCAAAACAACACCAAAGGATTTGAATCGCTTGTCAGAGCGATGGCAGAAGCCGACATGGGTTACGCTGCGATCAATTTCCCCGTTGATGTCTGCTGCGACTGCGGACTAAACGGCGTCATTCAGGAAGACATCTGCCCCAAGTGCGGCGGCGAAAATATAAGCAGAGTGCGCAGAATCACAGGATATTTATCAACGCTGGATCGGTTTAACGACAGCAAACTCGCGGAAATTAATCACCGTCAGATTCATCAAAATTTAAATTGATGTTACAATTATTCCATGCGTTTATCCGGAATTACAGCTGAAAGCCTTGTTGACGGCCCGGGGCTGCGATTTGTAATTTTCACGCAGGGCTGCCTTCACCGCTGTCCGAAATGCCATAATCCCACAAGCTGGGACATTGACGCCGGGGAGGAATTTTCCGTTAAAGAAATTATACGCAAAATAAAAAAACAAAAAAAAATACAGGGCGTAACTTTTTCCGGCGGAGAACCCTTTCTTCAGGCGGAGGAACTTTCGCAGACTGCGATTGCGGCTCATCAAGCCGGCTTTGATGTGGTTACATACACAGGCTACACATACGAAGAATTGCTCGAACTTAAAAAAAACAGCGCCGGTATAGCTTCACTTTTATGCGCAACAGACCTTTTAATCGACGGAAGATATATTCACAAGGAACGCGCTGTGGATTTGCCGTTTCGCGGCTCATCGAATCAGCGGATTATAGACGTTGTAAAGACGCGTGAGCGCGGTGAAATTGTGCTGTGGCAGCATGTAAATTTAATAAAATAATTGTATAAAATCGGAAATGGTTTTAAATCCGTCGCTTATAACTAAAACGGTATCATAAATATATTGCGGAGAGTTTAACACCTGATAAGATATGCTTTCTCCTGTTACGCACCATCTTGCGAAATGTTCGCAATTATTGGTAATTAGATTATACCCTTTCTCACCCAGCCGCGATCTTGCTCTTTGAATAATTTCCTGTTCACTAAACGCATTTTTAACATTCTTTTCTATTTGCAGCGCTCTTCCCTTAAGAAATACTTCCAGCTCCGCTTCATGAATTATTCCATTTTCAAAACTTATATCTTGTCCTTCAAGCGGCGCAAAATGAATAACCTTTCCATTTCCTATATAAACGCCGTAATGCTGATATTCCAGCACGGTCAAATAATTATCAACAAAAAGAATGCTCCCGGGAACAAGTTTGTCATACAAATAATTATACGGATCTTTTATTATATCTATTTTATTATTTTGATTTTCTATCATTCTGTTTAACAATTGCTGTCTTAGCGCGGAATCGTTAACCGCTCTTTGTAATTGCAAATTCAAATAATCAACCGCTAAACCTGCCAGCAAATCAAAATTGGATATTAATTTTGTGGTATTTGCAACTACTCCGGTTACGATGTCATTTCTAATTTTATAATCCTGATAAATGTAGTAATTAGAATTTTCCAGCGCTTCAAATACATGCTCAAAATAAATTACAATACTATTTATTAATGGACTTATAAACATTTTTTTTGTCATCGTATTCTCATTTTTTTTCTTTTTATGTATTTTGAAATATTCTAAAGTATAAAAATACTCATTAAATAATTCTTCAATAATACCCATTACTATATACATATCGTCTTTGATAATTTGATCAAAATTCGCGTTTTTATTCATTATTCTGTTAAAATTATCAGTAAAATATTTTTCTTCTGTGGATTTTTCCTGAGTTAAAAAACCAATGGCGCTTGTTATCCTTCTTTCTATGCTGGTAAAAAACGAATAATACCATCTTATATAATCGTCTATATTATTGGAATATACCTCTGTTTGAAAATAAACGCCGTTTATCAGAATGTCTTTAATATTTTTTAACAAGTATGCCGAAATAATCTCCATGGAATTTTGCAATTTATTTACAGCGGCTAAACTATAATAAAAGCCGTCCAGCTCTCTGACAGAAATATCCGGATACAAAGCGTCTGATATTCCCGCATTAGAAATATTTATTTTTTCAATGATATCATTTTCTATCAAACACTGGCTCAAAATATTATCAAGAATATTTTCATTAAATTCCGTATAATAATTATCAAAATCAATAATAATTGAATTGTATAAACAATAATCAATGTATTCTAAAAAATTGTTTGTTTTTTCTTCGATGATGCTAACGACAATGTTTTCATAACGATCCATTAATAATTTTAATGCAAATTCATTATAATATAGATTATTATGTTTTACCGCGTTAATATACGAAGGAAACACTTCTTGTATTAAAGGCCTGCTTATATTTTGCATGGGAAACTTAATTTTACTATTACATTCGTTCATTAAATCAAAATATGTTTTATCGATAAACAGCGATTTATTATAAAAAATCTTAAGAACGCTTTGCATGTCTATTCCAAGCTGACCGCTTTCTATTTCGCGGATAATATTTATTAAATAAATATCTTTTTTCGTTAATTTTTCTTCGACGTTATTATATTGAGGATCGTACCAGGAAAATTTATTAAAATGTTCTGCCAGATCGTTTGATTGAAATATATAACCGTATTTCGCAAATATTGTATTTCTTAATATCCTAAGCTCTTCTTTTGTCATATATAAAAGGTTATATTCATTTATTATATCAAAAAACGAAATTTCGCCGTTATATATAATCAATTTTTCTTTTTCATAATAATTTTTATAAAATACTGTTTTTACATATTTAATATCGATTATTTTGTTTAATTCATTTTGAAAAGAACTATACAGTTCATTATAAGCCGATTCCCTTTGTTTATTTAATTTTTTTAATTTATTTGTATTATATGAAACATTATCTATAACAGCAGCCGGAAACATAATAAAAAATGTTATCCATGTCAGGAAAAAAACAGAGAATACTGCGCAGGAAATTATTTTTATTTTCTTACTCAACACATGTTATCCCTATATAGAATTAATATTATATTTTATGACTCATGTCAATCCGGGGATATTCAATATATCGCTTGACAGCGCCGCTGAGTCCTGATAAACTGCTCATGAATATTTTAAAAGGCGGTTTTTACGCTGGCGTAGAACAGTAAATAAAAAAATTATAATATATGATTAGAGATGATGATGTATAAAGACGATTTTTCCATAACGGCAAACACTGCCAAAATAAAAGCGGAGTTTATTAATAAAAATCCCGGAGGATTTTTTATCGCTTCTATGCTGGCCGGCGTTTTTATCGGTATCGGCGTTTTTTTATCTTCTACCATAGGCAGTTTGCTTGACGGTCAGCCTTACGCAAAAATCGCGATGGGCGCGTCATTTTGCGTAGCCTTAAGTTTAATAATCATAGCCGGCGCTGAACTTTTTACAGGCAGTAATTTAATAATGTCTTCAGGATTGTTTTCAAAAAAAGTCAGGCTGGGACAGACGCTTAAGCTGTGGGTTTTTTGTTACATTGGAAATTGGCTTGGTTCGATTATCATCTCCGCAGTTTTTTTAGGCACAGGACTTGCGTCTGGTTCTCTTGGAGAATTTATAAACGCCGCCTCTGTTGAAAAAACAACTCTTCCTTTTTTCCAGCTTTTTTTTCGGGCTGTCCTCTGCAATACGCTCGTATGTCTTGCTATATGGTCATGCGTACGATGCAAAAGCGACAGCGGCAAACTAATCATTATTTTCTGGTGCATGTTCGCTTTTGTTACAACAGGATTTGAACACTGCATCGCTAATATGTCGCTGCTCGCCGTATCGCTTTTTAATAATGGAATAAACGCAGGAGCTTATTTTTACAATATTTTAACCGCGACTTTTGGCAACATGGCAGGCGGTATAATATTTGTTGCGCTGCCGTATTATTTAATTACAAGAAAAGACTGATTACGATTAAAAAATAAACGAATAAGTTCTCGCAGAGACGCAGAGGCTTTCTTTTCATTTTGTAAAATATCTATTGACAAGCTCTTATCCGCCCGTTACACTATTCTTGTATATTTCAAAGGAAGTGGGGTGCAAATCCTCCGCTAACCCGTAACTGTAATTGGGAAGATTTTGTCAGGAACGATAGTTCCATGACGGTCACTGGCTAACGCCGGGAAGACCGACAGAAAAATTGCCCATAAGTCAGGAAACTTTGGTATGCACGCTTTCTTTAGAAAGCGCATATTTTTCAAGGTTCGAGGAAAAGCCTGTGAAAAGCCGAATTAACAAGTCAGGAATTTTATTCTCTTCCGTTTAATGCGGTCTTTTTGTCTTTTCTCCGGCAAGGAGAGTTTTATGGAGATTTTTGCAAAAAAGCCTCACACAGAGGCACAAAGGCACAGAGGAAAACTTTTTAGTTTTTGTTTGTTACCGTTTTTGTTAGCATGTTTTTTTGTTTTTGGATGTACTGAACCGGAAAATATTATACCCAATATTGATAATGCGAAGCAGCCAAGCATTACAGTGCAGCCCGCAGGCGGTTTCTGGAATGTGTTCCTGGAAGATAACGCCGCATTTGATCTGACAGTGACAGCTAACGTTGATGATGATGGAGAGCTTACATACCAGTGGTATTCAAACACAAGCGACAGCGCAACAGGCGGCACTGCGATCGCAACAGCCGGTACAGATAAAACTCTCTCTCTTAACAAGAACAATTACACAGAAAACGGCCCGCGCTATTTTTATGTTATTGTGACAAACACAAACAACGATGTCAGCGGAACAAAAACCGCATCAGTAACCAGCGCTGTCGCAGAAGTTATTATTGTTGGCAACCCTGACACTGCTTATACAACCAGCGCCATGCCGGAATGGTTAAAAGGAACATGGACTTATGACTGGGGTGGAGGGTACATAGAAAAATATATTATTGATGAAACAACTTTTACTTCTGAATACACTTACGCGGGAACCATCGCCGGACATCGCAGTAAAAGCGGCGGCGATGGATATATCACCATAAAATTTACAGAGAATTCAGGTTATGTTGATTCTGAAGATAAATTCTATGTGATTCATTATAAAGATCTTTCAATATCGGAAGTAACTCTTGCTGGCGCATGGTTAGGCGCTGATCCGGATTTTGAGTATGGCGTTGGACCTGGCGGTAAAGCAACACAAGCGGAAGCGGAAGCGGCAATGACAGTTTCAGCCGGATATTTTGGAATGTACAGCATTCTTGGCAGAGAGCAGTGAAGAAGGAATTCCTTTCCAATTCCAAAAAAAATTTATCGACGAATGGAAAGAGCCTTCTTCCTGCTGTATGTAAGCTGATAAGGAGTTGTTATGTTTTTATTTTTGCGAAAAACGACATTGATTTTACTTACACTTGTTTTACTGGCAGGTGCATTGCTTGTCTCGTGCGAACTGCCCTCTGAAAATGAAATCCCGCGGATGACTGTAGAAATAACTTCAGCGGCGGACATGGCGAAAATAGGCAGAGAAAACACTCATCCGCTTAACGCGGTATACCTCCTTATGAACAATATAACTCTCGAAAACTGGACTCCTGCGGACAAACCTTTTAGCGGCACATTCGACGGAAACGGAAAAACAATTACGTTGAAAGGAACTGCGGGTCTAGCTGGAAACAGCTCGATTATCGCGAACGATAACAATCCCACAGGTTCTGACAACGCGTTCTTTGGCATCTTCAGTTCAATAAAAGGAGATTCCGTTTCCGTAAAAGCGGAAGTGAAAAATCTTAAAATACACGCTGATAATCTTACTGTAAATACAACAGGAGGAGCATCCGTAGGATTAATTGCTGGTTATGTGCAAACAGCAGTAATCGATAACATTACCTTATCTGGATCATTAAAAGCGGAATCAACCAAAACAATTTATGCAGGCGGCATTACCGGAATTTTAATGGGAGACGGTCCTGCCGCATGGGTATCGGGATCCAATTTCTTAACAAACTCAGGTTTCGTTCCTGTCGAGACATTTATTAAAAATGTTACAAGTTCAATGTCGATTGACGTTACACCGGGAAGCGGCAGCGCTTTGGTAACGCAGAACGCAAACGCGTTTTCATTTATCGGAGGCATAGCCGGCTTCTTTAAAAAAGCCGCCGGTATTCAAAATTGCCATAACACCGCTTCTGTTAAGGGTGTTAGTACAACATCAGGTTCACAGGTGATGGTTGGCGGAATTCTCGGCGGCAGTTTTTACGCTTTCACCGATCATTTTTCGGGTTACATAATTGACTGTTCCTCTAAAGGAGACATTACATCGGGAGCAATAGGTTCATGGCCAATGGTAGGCGGCATAGCCGGACTTTTCTGCGGCGGCGATGGAATCAAAGAAAATTCTACACGCATCGAAAGATGTTACGCGACAGGAAAAATAGCGCACGAACTTACAACAGATCCTGCTAACGCTAACCAATGGCCGTATATAGGCGGCATTACAGGTTATGCATATAACGGCGCGTGGATTTCTCAATCTTATTTTGACGGCGAAGTTTTTTGCGGCAAAAGAAATGATTACACAGGCGGCATAGTAGGAAACAGTTCTTATGCAACTAACGGCAGCAATACAAAAGTCTGCGTCATAGAAGATTGCTGGTCAGATGGTAAAGTAACGGGATACAACAACGCAGGCGGCATTGTCGGACAAAATCAGCAATTTACAATTCTGCGGCGCTGTTATTCAAGAATGGAAGTTTCTGTCACTAACGGAGAAACAAACACAGCGGCACAGTGGGGCATAGGCGGTATCGCGGGCTCACATTCAAGCACTGTTCCTGACGCATTGCTCTCCTGCGCTGCTTTGAACCGTTCGATAAAAGCGCCGGGAACCGCGGCTCTGGAAATAGGGCGCATAACAGGCAGAACGCAAAAAGCAGGTGAAGTTTTCCCAGTATTAATAAATGTCTACGCGCTGCCTGCCTTGCAGCCTGAAATAACAGGCATGCATGAGTACACGGAAAGAAAAGGAACTGATCAACCGGACGGCGAAGATATTCCAAACGAGTATCTTTCGGGCAGCATACCCACACAATCTTTTTATCAAACCTTACTCGGCTGGGATTTTTCCAACGTGTGGGTGATTGGGGATGACGGTTATCCAAAACACAAATGGAGCCAACAGTGAGCAGGCATTCGGGAACAAGGAACGGAGAACAAAGAATAAAAAACAAAGAGCAAAAAACAGATAACAAGGTTTTTTCACTTTTCATTGTTATCTGTTATCTGTTATTTGTTATCAGCTCTTGCGATTACGGAAATCTCGGCGGCGCCGATCAAACAGACACTTATCTTTCAGGCAGCGCGGTTTTTGAAGAACGCCTGAACTTCCTTTGCGGAGTGTGGTATTCGCATTATGCAGGAATCGGGCGGCTTGACGGTTACCGTATTCGTAAATGGAGCGAGCTTACCGCCGCAGATAAATCAAAACTGCAATCTCTTTTCTCCGGGTTAAACATTGACAATCCAAAAACTTACTCAACGCAAGACATTCCCAAAAACGATGATTACATTTTATTTTACGATGACACAGTTTACGGTCAGCAGGATGACGATTCTGACAGCGCAAACGGAAACTGGGGTTTTGCATACGCAGGCATTGTAAGAGCTATTAATATTTTTAACGATAATAAAAACCGTGGCGCGATTGTTATTGAATATTTTGAAAGCGCAGACCCGCAATGGCTGTACGATCCTGACGGTTACGCGTGGCAGGGATTATCGCCGGGAGAAAAACCTTTTTTTGGAATTTTCTTTCGTGTGCTTGAAGAAGATGCTGTTCAAATGGCAAACTCCGTGAATCTTGCCAATTTGTACGCCGGATATTATTACCATACCGAACAAAAAACTTTACAAGAAGCGGTTGATTATAACTGCGTTGAAAACGAAGCGGAATTTATCAGCTGGGGTGTGGTTATTCCTCAACAAAGAGTAAAATAAAACAATGAAATATAAATTTAAAAAAGCAGCCGCGTTATTTTTATTTTTTATTTTTTTCATTTTTTATCTTTCCGCTCAAGAGACTGCCAAAAATCATTCAGGAGAAGATATTTTCTGGGATTTCGGCGAATCTTCAAGGGAAATTATTGTTACCGGAACGCCTGAAACTACGCAGCAAATGACAGTAATTAATAAAGAAACAATTGAAAAAAGCGCCGCGCGTGATTTAGCCGCGCTCCTTGAAGAAGAAATTAATATGAGTGTTGTAAGCCTTGGCGGATACGGAAACCATACCGAAATGAATCTGCGCGGCTTTGATACCGAGCGCATTGCGATTTTGATTGACGGAGTCCCCGCCAACTCTCCGCGCTCAGGCGAATTTGATATTAGTCAAATAGATCTTAATAACGTTGAACGCATCGAAATAATTTACGGCGGCTCTGACACAAAATATAATGTTTCAGGAGCACTTGGCGGAGTTATAAATATAATAACAATTAAAAAACAAAACACAGGATTAAATTTTGGTTTTACTCTTTCCAACACAGGTTATATGCCCGGAAAATATAATACGCGTCAAGTGCAGGGAGCAATCGGAGAGCCTGAGTTTATTGATCTTATTGACACGCAGTCTCTCAGCCTCTTTCTTGGATACGGAGGCGAAAAATTTTCGTGGAGGACATCACTGTTCGGCAACAGAGCCGGCAATCATTATCTGTATAAGGACGATTATAATTTTGCGCGAAGAAAGATCAGTAACGAAGTTCTCGACGGCGGCGGAAATGCGCAGTTTGTTTTTAACCTGCCTAAAGACGCGTCAATAATGAGTGATACCAAGGCATATTACGCTCATCGCAACTTTCCGATAACAATGAATTCTGCAGGTTCCGCTTTAGCGACAGATTTAATACTAACCGAAAACATCGTATTCGCGGCCCCAGTCGCCTTTCACGATAACCTTTCAACAGACGCGTCTTTTACATACCAGACCTCATTTACAAATTACGGTGTAAATATTTCAAGTAACGATCATTATTTGACAGCAATTAACAGGTGGGGCTGGTTTCCGTCTGAGCAGCTCACTTTTCGCTCAGGAATTGACTGGCGTTTTCTATACATAAATACAGAAAGCCCCACAGAACTTGAGCCGGTAAAAACATGCAACCTGGGCGGATTATATTTGACAGCCGAGTATAAAATTTTAAAAAACTTTCTTATAATCGGTTCAGTTAAAGGCGTAACTGATACAAAACAAATAGTTGCCGTTCCAAAATTTGGATTTAGATGGGAAGCACATCCCATGTTTACTTTAAAAAATAACTACTTCCGCAGTTTTAAATTTCCGGACTTCGATGATCTTTATTACAACAGTATGGACGGCACAATGTCCGGCAATCCGAATCTTCGTCCTGAAGACGGCTGGGGCTCGGATTTAATCGGCGAGTTTAAGCTCAACGAAAACTTTTCTTTTTCTTCTACCGTGTTTTTTCAATACACAACGGATTCAATACACTGGGTAAAAAGTCAGGGAGGACGCTGGAGTCCAGAAAATGTTTCCACAGCGTGTTTTACCGGAATCGATTTTCGTCCCATGTTTACAATAAAAATTAATAAATGGAATTTAACTTCTTTAAAAATCGGCGCAAATTATCAATTCCAGTACAGCTGGCTCTTAAACGATGATCTTGATTTTAAAAACGCCTTTCGCATTCCCTATATGCCAATGCACATTATAGGCGGCTCAATTGATCTTGCGTGGAAAACAGGTTCCATTATGATCTCGGCGCACTACCAGTCAACTCGTTACGCGGACACGACAAACAAACTGGTTCTTGATCCGTATTGTATTGTTCATGCTACAATAAATCAAAACATGGGCAATAATTTTACATTCTTCGCTTCACTGCGAAACATTCTAAACGCTCAGTACGAGTCATTTGCCAGCTACCACATGCCGGGCATTTCGCTGGTCTGCGGAATTCGTGCAAGATTTAATTTTGCGAAACAGGAAACCGGAAATGAATAAAAGCTGTTCGTGGTTAATAGTTTTAGTCATTTTTTTACTGGCAAGCTGCGCAGCCTCCAAAAGTAACGAAAGAATTGATCGCAGCGGCAGGATGGTAATTATTAAAGGCGAGGTTAACCGCATTATCTCAACTGCGCCGTCAAATACGGAAATAATTGTCGACCTTGGGTTGGCGCATAAACTTGTCGCTGTTGATAAACATTCTGTGAATATCGAAGGCGTTCCCACGAATATTCCGCTTCTTGATTTTTTCTACCCCGATGCGGAAACAATTATCAGACTTGAACCCGATCTGATCATCGCAAGCGGACATAACCCGACAGGCTCAGGCGAAGACCCGTTTCGTCTTTTGAGCGAGATGGGAATCCCTGTGATTTATATCCCCATGAGCAAAAGCATCGAAGACATTTACAAAGACATTACGTTTGTAGCGGAAATTTTAAAAGCGAAAGAAGAGGGCGAGAAACTGATCGCCTTGATGCGCGATCAAATAGAAGAAATTAAACAAAAAACATTTGATGTCAAAAATAAAAAAACTGTCTATTTTGAAATCTCCACGGCGCCCGACATGATGACGTTCGGGAAAGACAGTTTTATTCATGATATGATTACAACTATAGGAGCCGTGAATATTTTCGGAAATGAAACATGGCTTGTAACTCCTGGCGCGGAAATAATAATTAACCGGAACCCCGATGTGATTTTAACCAATGTAAGCTATATTGACGATCCAATCAAAGAGATTAAAAACCGTCCGGGTTTTAATCATATCAGCGCAGTACAGAATAACCAAGTCTATCAGATAGATACCGATTCTTCGGTGCGGCCGTCTGCGAGAATTGTACTGGCGTTGAAGCAAATGCAGGAAACTATATATCTGGAAGAGGTTCACACAGAGGCACAGAGGCACGGAGTACACAGAGGAATGGAAGAGGCAAGAGAAGAAGAATGAAAAACGGGAAATACATACTTATAGGCATCGTTGCTTCCATATTGATATTAATTGCAGGAGTTTCTCTTGGCAGCACCGGTATTAGTTTCATTGACACTGTACAGATAATTTTGCACAAAATTTTTCAGCTGCCGTTATCTGAAAATATTGATGCCAAGGATGTTTCCATCGTGTGGCTTTTGCGCCTTCCAAGGGTGCTGCTGGCTTTTCTTGTCGGCGGATGTTTGGCGATGAGCGGCGCTGTTTGTCAGTCTATTTTACGAAATCCGCTTGCTTCCCCTTACATTTTAGGCGTCTCTTCCGGCGCGTCTTTGGGAGCGGGGATAATAATTATAAGCGGAATCGCGCTCCCCTTTTTGGGCGGTTTTTCGCTGCCACTTACCGGATTTGTCTTCGGCCTCTTAACAGTTTTATTTGTCGCTTCGTTTTCTTCGCGCATTGATAAATCAATGTCAAATAACACAATCATTCTCTGCGGCATGGTTCTCTCGCTCTTTTTAAGCGCGATGCTCACAACATTAAGCGCAGTTTTTTCCGACGACCTTCGCCGCATTGTTCTGTGGCAGATGGGAAGTTTTGCGATGCGCGGCTGGAGTTATGTCGGGCTTCTCCTTCCGTTTTTAATAATTGGAATAATCGGAATTCTCATATACGCAAAAGAAATGGACATCTTAAGTTTCGGCGACGAGCAGGCAAAATCCGCAGGTGTAGAAACAGGAACAATTCGGAAAATACTTTTGGCTCATTGTGCCGTGTTAACCGGCGCGGCAGTCGCTCTCAGCGGCATAATTGGTTTTGTCGATTTAATTGCGCCTCACGCGGCGCGCAGAATCATCGGGGCGCGGCACAAACACTTAATTCCCATGTCATTCATGCTTGGCGGCTCATTAATGGTTTGCGCTGATCTTGCCGCGAGAACTGTCATTTCGCCGTCTGAATTGCCGGTAGGCGCGATTACGGCATTAATAGGTGCGCCGTTTTTCGCCTGGGTTTATTTCAGAAGAGGTTCACACAGAGGCACAAAGGCACGGAGGAAAACTTCAATATGTTAAATATTAACAATTTATATGCGGGTTATAATAATGTTGATGTTATCTTCAATATAAATTTTAAAGTTGAGAACGGCGAAAGTTTATGTTTGCTGGGGCCAAACGGGTGCGGGAAGAGCACTTTGTTGAAATCGATTTCGCGCATCATTGATTACCGCGGCAGCGTTATGATTGACGGAAAAGATATATCCACTGTTACGCGGAAAGAGCTTGCGAGGAAAATCGCACTTTTGAGTCAGAGTACGCAGGTGTTTTTTCCTTACACTGTTTATGAAACTGTTTCGATGGGCAGGTACGCGTATTCGCAGGGTTTTTTAAGAGATTTATCCGCCGAAGACGAAAATGCTTTAAAAAACATCTTAATAAAACTGGATTTGTGGGATATAAAAGACCGGATGATCGATGAATTGTCAGGCGGAACTTTGCAGAGGGTTTTTTTGGCAAGAACTCTCGCGCAGACTCCTGACATTATTCTGCTTGATGAACCTGCGAATAACCTCGATCTGAAACACCAGATTGAACTTCTCAAATTTTTAAAAGAATGGGTTAAAGAAAACAACAAATCCGTAATCGGCGTATTTCACGATCTGAATCTTGCGCGGCATTTCGGAGACACGGCGATTTTGATGAACAGCGGAGAATTGGCGGCAAACGGAAAAATTGATGAAATTTTAAACAGCGATGTACTTTGTAAAGTTTTTGATATTGATATTCACGCCTTTATGCGTGAATCTTTTGAAAAATGGAAATAAAAAAAATACAAAAGCTGATTATATTTATAATTTTAAAAATAAAATAAAAAAAATATTAACACATAATATTATTGAAAAAAAATTTATTTTCTTATTGAAAATCCTATTTACTTTTCGTATTCTTGATCTTGAAGCTGAAAAAAAATGAAATTAACAAATGAAAAAAATACACAGCGGAAAGAAAGGAGAAGAAAATGAAAATAGGAATTAAACTTGTACTCATTATAAGCCTGGTAAATTTGGTCAGTATCAGCGGTCTTACCATTTCCGCGCTGTTGTTCTCATCAAACGCGATCACAAATCTGGCGGATGAAAACGCCGCAAACGTGACAGAAGTCACGGCAGGCGCGGTCAAAGCGTACCTGGAAGTTCCTTTTGACGAAATCAGAGCATTCGCAGGTCTAATGGAAAATATCGATAGTACAATTCCCTCTTCGCAAAGACGCGAAGTTATTAATTTTATGCTCAACACCATGGTTATAAAAAATCCGCATTATATAGGCGTATGGGCGGTCTTTGAACCAAACGCTCTTGACGGCAACGACGCGGCATATTTGAATGCCCAAGGATGCGACGCTACCGGAAAATTTGTAAGTTACTGGACAAATGACAATGGAAACATAGGTTTAACGCCGCTTACAAGATACGAAAACGCTCCGTATTACACCATCCCGCGCCAAACAGGCAGGGAAAAAGTCGCCGAACCTTATTACGAAAATATAGGCGGAGAACAAGTATTAATCACAAGCGTCGTAGTACCAATTTTACGTAACGGAAAGGTAGTTGGAGTAACCGGAGTAGACCTCGAGTTAAGTGAAATTCAAACGATGGTAAGCGCAATCAAACCATTTGGCACTGGTAATGCCGCGTTATACAGTCCGGACGGACTGGTTCTCGCTTCATTCAACTCTAATGAGCTGGGAAAAAAAGTACAGGACGTATCGAAGAGCATGTACGGAGAACACTTGGACAGTTTGGTACGCTCATTAAAAGAAGGCACTGTGTTCAGCGAAACAGTTTACTCGGCAGAGCATAACGCAGATATGCTTATAGTTACCAGTCCGTTTTTTATCGGAGGAGACGCTACGCCGTGGAGCGCGGTAACCATTGTGCGGGAAAGCATGATCATGGCTCCTGTAGTGCAAATGACAACAGTTTTACTGATACTCGGCGTAGTTATCCTTATCATCATAACGGTAATAATCATATTGGTATCCAACTCCATTACGGCTCCGTTAAAGAAAATGGAAGCCGTATTTGAGTTCATCGGAAACGGCGACTTTACCCGTACTACTGAAGCGAAAGGCAACGACGAAATCGGAAACATAAGCCGCGCTCTTAATGTCACAGTAGATAAAATCAAAGGTCTCATCGGCACCATTAAAGATGAATCTGAAGAGCTCTCCGACATAGGCACGGAATTGTCATCTAACATGAACGAGACCGCCGCGGCGATTAACGAAATAAACGCCAATATTCAGAGCATCAAAGGAAGAACTATCAACCAGAGCGCGAGCGTTACACAGACCAACGCGACCATGGAGCAGATAACGGTCAATATCGGAAAGTTAAACGGACATGTCGAAAAGCAAACAGCTTCTGTCGCGCAGTCATCGTCGGCAATCGAAGAAATGCTTGCCAATGTCCAGTCTGTAACACAGACCCTCATGAAGAACATGGAGAACGTTAACCAGCTAGAATCAGCTTCAGAAGTAGGCAGAACAGGCTTACAGGACGTAGCCCAGGACATACAGGAAATTTCAAGAGAATCAGAAGGCTTGTTGGAAATCAACTCTGTTATGGAAAACATCGCGAGCCAGACCAACCTGCTCTCGATGAACGCCGCTATCGAAGCCGCGCACGCCGGGGAAGCCGGAAAAGGCTTCGCGGTTGTCGCCGACGAAATCAGAAAGCTCGCCGAGAGCTCATCAGAGCAGTCAAAAACGATTAGTACTGTCTTAAAGAAAATTAAAGAGTCGATCGACAAGATCACCAAGTCAACCGAGAACGTTCTTGAGAAGTTTGAAACAATCGACAAGCACATCAGGACAGTATCGGATCAGGAAGAGAACATCCGAAACGCGATGGAAGAACAGGGACAGGGAAGCAAGCAAATTCTCGAAGCCATTGGAAGCGTTAACGAAATCACAAGGCAGGTAAAAGGCGGCTCGGAAGAAATGCGCGAAGGCTCCTCAGAAGTAATAAGAGAGGGCAAAAACCTCGAAATTATCACACAGGAGATAACCGGCGGCATGAACGAAATGGCAACAGGCGCGGATCAAATCAATATCGCCGTACATCGTGTAAATGAACTGACAGTATCCAATAAAGACAAGATTAACATACTGTTGGGTGAAGTTGCCAAGTTTAAGGTCGAGTAAAAGGCAATAACAAAGTAAAAATGTAGTATTTTATCATACTTATAGGTCTTCATGGCCTATAGGTATGCCTTTGTATGGCAAAAATTTTTAAAAAAATTACATCTTGTAAATTTGATTTAAACATGATAAAATTCATAACAAATAGAAAAAACTAACAAAATCAATGTATAGTCAGAAGAGGAGGAATTTATGAAAATTGGGGTCAAGCTTGTACTCATTATCAGCTTGGTGAATTTGGTCAGCATTGGAGGTCTTACCCTTTCCGCGCTGCTGTTCTCATCAGAAGGAATCATGTCAATGGCGGACGAAAACGCCCAGAATGTAACAGGAGTGACGGCGGGCAGCATTAAATCTTTTATAGAAGTGCCTTTCGATGAAATTAGATCATTCGTAATGTTAATAAAACGTATTGAAGAAGTTATTCCGTCTTCGCAAAGACGCGATGTTGTCAATTTCATGCTCAGAACCCTGGTTGCGGAAAACCTGGATTACGTAGGCGCATGGGCGGTCTTCGAGCCAAACGCTCTTGACGGCAATGACGCAGCTTATATAAACGCGCCCGGATGTGACGAAACGGGAAGATTCGTGAGTTACTGGACAAACGATCACGGAAGAATAAGCCAAACAAAGCTTGTAGGATACGAAGATTCTCCCTATTACACCATCCCGCGCCAAACAGGCAAGGAAAAAATCGCCGAACCCTATTACGAGAATATAGGCGGAGAGGAAGTGATGATTACAAGCGTCGTAGTTCCGATTGTACGTGACGGAAAGGTAGTTGGAGTGGCCGGAGTAGACATTGAATTAACTGAAATTCAAACTATGATCGCTAAAATCATACCTTTTGGAGACGGCATGGCGGGATTGTACAGTCCTACTGGTGTGGTTCTATCCTCGTCTAACCATGAAAAACTTGGCAAGAATCTGCGGGATGTTTCACAGGATATGTACGGTGATCTTATGGATAAGCTGATAAATTCATTAAGAGACGGCAAAAAATTTGATGAAACATTTTATTCGGGAGAGCATGGTTATAGAATACTGGTAGTTACCAGTCCGTTTTTTATCGGAGAAGATGATACGCCATGGTCTGCTGTATCTATTGTAGCGGAATCCACAATTACAGCTTCTGTAACACGAATGACAACAGTTTTACTGATACTCGGTGTGGTTATTCTTGCCATCATCACAATAATAATTGTAATGGTATCCAACTCCATTACGGCTCCGTTAAAGAAAATGGAAGCCGTATTTGAGTTCATCGGAAACGGCGACTTTACCCGTACTATTGAAGCGAAGAGTAACGACGAAATCGGCAACATAAGCCGCGCTCTCAACGTTACCGTTAATAAAATCAAGGGACTCATCGGAACCATCAAAGATGAATCTGTAGAACTCTCCGACATCGGCACGGAATTGTCATCTAACATGAACGAGACCGCTGCGGCGATAAACGAAATCAATGCCAACATTCAGAGTATCAAGGGAAGAGCCATCAATCAGAGCGCGAGCGTTACAGAGACCAACGCGACCATGGAGCAGATAACAGTCAACATCAACAAACTCAACGGACACGTCGAAAGACAAACAGCTTCTGTCGCGCAGTCATCGTCGGCAATCGAAGAGATGCTCGCCAACATCCAGTCTGTAACACAGACCCTCATGAAGAACATGGAGAACGTCAATCAGCTAGAATCAGCCTCAGAAGTAGGACGCACTGGTTTACAAGACGTAGCGCAGGATATACAGGAAATCGCGCGTGAATCGGAAGGCTTGTTGGAAATCAACTCTGTTATGGAAAACATCGCAAGCCAGACCAACCTGCTCTCGATGAACGCCGCTATCGAAGCCGCGCACGCCGGAGAAGCCGGAAAAGGCTTCGCGGTTGTCGCCGACGAAATCAGAAAGCTTGCAGAAAGCTCATCAGAGCAGTCAAAAACGATTAGTACTGTTTTAAAGAAAATTAAAGAATCAATCGACAAGATCACCAAGTCAACCGAGAACGTTCTTGAGAAGTTTGAAACAATCGACAAGCACATCAGGACAGTATCGGATCAGGAAGAGAACATCCGAAACGCGATGGAAGAACAGGGACAGGGAAGCAAGCAAATTCTCGAAGCCATTGGAAGCGTCAACGACATCACAAGACAGGTAAAAGGCGGCTCGGAAGAAATGCGCGAAGGCTCCTCAGAAGTAATAAGAGAAGGTAAAAACCTCGAAATTATCACACAGGAGATAACCGGCGGCATGAACGAAATGGCTACAGGCGCGGATCAAATCAATATCGCCGTACACAGGGTTAATGAGCTTACAGTGTCCAATAAGGACAAGATTAATATACTGTTGAGCGAAGTAGCCAAGTTCAAGGTCGAGTAAAAGCAGTAGTACAATTTGTAAATTAAAAGCCTGGTCTGAATCAGATCAGGCTTTTTTTACGATCTTTCCCCAGGTATCGCGAAGGCCTACGGTTCTGTTAAATACCGGCTTTCCGTTTGCGTCTTCCGGATCGCGTGTAAAATAGCCAAGGCGCTCAAACTGGTATGCCTGCCCTGTTACAGCGTCCGCGATTGCTTTCTCGCCCCATGCGCCGGCGATTACTTCAAGTGAGTTGAGATTCAAGTTATCGGTAAATTCTCCGGGAGAGCCGTCTGCGCGGAGCGTGATTTCCATGGGACGTTCAACGTTGAAAAGATTATCGTAAAGACGCGCTTCAAGAGGGATTGCGCTTTCTGCGCTGACCCAATGAATCGTTCCCTTTACTTTTTTATTATTGGGAGCGTTGCCTCCCTTTGTTTCAGGATCATAAGCGCAGCGCACGGCGGTAATGTTTCCATCAGCGTCTTTATCAAAACCAGTGCATGTAATTATATACGCATAACGCAGGCGCACAGAGTTACCCGGAAAAAGCCGGAAATATTTCGGCGGCGGGACTTCTTCAAAGTCTTCGCGCTCAATCCACAACTCGCGGGAAAACAGCACGCTGCGCTTCCCTGCGCTTTCATCTTCCGGATTGTTGACGGCGTCAAGCTCTTCTGTTTTGCCTTCATCCCAATTTTCAATAATTAATTTAAGCGGGCGCAAAACCGCCATCACGCGGAGCGCTTTTTTATTCAGATCTTCGCGAAGGCAGTATTCAAGGAAGGCGATGTCTGCCATGCTGTCAGTTTTCGCGATGCCAATCTGTGAAACAAAACTGCGTATCGCTTCAGGCGTATAGCCGCGCCTTCTAAGACCGGCTATTGTCGGCATTCGCGGATCATCCCAGCCGGAAACAAGTTTTTCCTGCACCATTTTTAAGAGCCAGCGCTTACTCATAACGGTATGGCTCAAATTAAGGCGCGCGAACTCAATTTGCCGCGACGGAAAAACTTCCGCCTCCCTGATGAACCAGTCGTAAAGCGGACGGTGTATTTCATATTCAAGAGAACAAAGGGAATGGGTTATCCCCTCCTTCGCGTCGGAAAGCGGATGCTGGAAATCATACATGGGATAGATGCACCACGAATCGCCTGTTCTGTAATGATGCTCACGGCGGATACGGTACATGACAGGGTCGCGCATTATTAAATTGGGATGCGTCATGTCAATTTTAGCACGAAGGGTTTTTGCGCCGTCGGGAAATTCACCTGCGCGCATTTTTGCAAACAGATCGAGATTTTCTTCGACAGAACGATCCCTGTAAGGACTGTTTCTTCCGGGCGGTGTCTGCGTAATATTATTTTTGTCGGCGACTGCAGTCCCCCGGTATTCTCTAATTTCTTCGTCGCTTAAATCATCAACATAGGCGTTTCCTTTTTTGATGATCTTTACAGCAAGCTCGTACAAATATTCATAATAATCCGAAGCGTAATATTCGCGGTCTTCCCAATCGTAACCCATCCATTTGATGTCGCGCTTAATCGCCTCAACATAGGAGATGTCTTCTTTTTCAGGATTGGTATCGTCAAAGCGAAGATTGCACTTTCCGCCGAAACGCTGCGCCATACTGAAGTCGATATAAAACGCTTTGCAGTGGCCGATGTGCAGCCAGCCGTTGGGCTCGGGCGGGAAACGGGTGTGCACATAACTGAAACGCCCGGATTCCAAATCTTCTTTAATAAATTCACTTATAAAGTCTGTTGAAACAGAACTTGAACCGGCAGGATCTGACATATTATTTCCTTATAATTTTTAAAAATTTGTCAGGTAACAAAGCCCAAGGAGCAGCACCGCCCACAATGCTTTGTCACCGCTGTGGATTTTTTTATCGCTCAATTCATTTAATAACACAAGCTTGCCGCCGTACAGCCAGAAAAGCCCCATTTGCGCGTCGATGCGGAATGTATACTCGGTAAAGTCCTCTTTCTCGCTCTGAGCGCCGAAAAACAAATACGCAAGCTCGTCCAAAATCTTGTTAAAATCATTAATAGCTTTTAAAAAATCTTCTTTTTCAATTGTCGTCATAAAATGAGGGATATTGTCCCTGAGTTTGCCCTTGCGGTTTTCGTCAGATTCTTCGACCCATGTTTTTTTTATCAGCAGATCGAGGTTATTTTGAAAATGGTCCAAAAACGTCCGCAGTTCGCCCGATTGCTTATCGAGCGCAAGCAGGCGCTGGTACTCAACGCCGATGCCAAGGGTTTTGGCAAAATCATTGATTGCCTTTAAGTCCGGCTTCTGTCCCTTTGAAAACCCGTCCTTTGGGAACAGACGCTCGGCTGCTTTACGGTAATCACCGGGCATTGAAATGTTAATTGGGCCATTACCTCGATACATACGATTAATTTGATAAGAATTCGTGATTTAGTCAAGAAGGTAAAAATGCAATTATATCCGCTCTTGAATATCTTTTTATAAATTGTTTATGATACTGTATCTATGTTTAGTTACTGTCCCAAATGCGCTTCAAAAAATATCACCTTTAGAGAAGGGAAGGTTTTCAATTGCCCCGACTGCGGTTTTATCTATTATCACAATATAGCCGCCGCAACCGGCTGTATTATAACAGTGCCGGAATCTGATGGAGAGAAAATAGTCCTTCTTGTCCGCGGTAAAGAACCAGCTATCGGTAAACTGGATCTTCCAGGCGGTTTTGTCGATATCGGCGAAGGCGTTATTGAGGGCTTATACCGCGAACTGCAGGAGGAAATCGGCTGGACACCGCCATCTGAACCAAAGTTGTTTGCTTCCTTCTCCAATGTCTATAAATATAAAAATATCGATTATAACACTTGCGATATGTACTTCTCCGTAAACGCTTTGAACCTCACTCCTGATGATTTGCATCTTGAAAAATCAGAAATTACTGCTGTCCGCTTCCTGAAACCAGAAGAAATTAATTTTAATGATTTCGCCTTTCCATCAACTGTAAAAGCTGTCAAGACATTCTTAAACTATCCACTATAATAAAAACTATCAAAAAAGCGAAGTAAGGGTAGGCGCGGAAAGTTCTAGACTTACTACCATTTTTTAATAATATTTATTATAATACCCTCATGGAAACACAATGTACATTACGGGTGCGCACCTATGAGTGTGACAGTTACGGACATGTAAACAACGCGAACTATCTTAACTATCTGGAATATGCCCGCTACGAATATCTAAGGGATATCGGCTTCGATTTTCAAAAGTCAATGCAAGATGGATATGGATTATATATAGCCAGAATCGAAATTGATTATAAGATGCCTGCCCTTCCTGATAATACGTTGTTAATAAAAACAAAACCGTTAAAAATGGGCGCGGTAAGCGGAACCCTCGCCCAGCAAATCTGGCGCGAAAACGATTTATTAATCGAAGCCAAGGTATCATGGGCTTTTGTGGATTCCAACGGAAAGCCCACAAAGCTTCCCGCGGAATACAATCTGCCGGGATTGAAGCCGTGAGGTTAGCTGTTAACTTTGTGGTTTTTTAAATACTCGTCTATATTCCAAATAATATGTTCATCACCGAAAGTATGCAGAGCATCGTAATTATTATCAATATAATTAACGGCGCCCATTGTATTCAATTTTTGGTATGCTGCTTTACCATCCAGATTTTTTCTGCCCTTATATGTTTCTATACAGTAAATTACAAATTCTATATGCTTTAAGTCATTTGAATTCATAGATTATCCTTCTACAGGAAAATCAATTTTCCCTGTAGTAATTTCCTGTTTAAGTAAATCAGTAAGCACTACATTACTAAAATGCCATAATTTTGTATTTTCGCGTTCATAAATCCTGTAAAAATTTGAATTGTAAAATAAATCAAGCGCTTCTCTTTTTGATATTTTTTGTTTTTCCGCAAAACTTTCTACGATAGGATGAGATTGCAGAGCCATAAAACTTATATAATTATTATTATCCATTTTTTACTATCTCGCTTTTTACAAATTTTAACTCTGCGATAGCCTTTTCGGTACGGAATGTTACTTGATTAAACAATTTTGAAATTTTCAATCTTTTTATTACTGTCTCACGATCGATATCGCCGTTTTCAAATAACCTAATAACTCTATACACTGTATCATTTGCGACAGGTCCAATTACTAAATCATATTGCTTCCCTGTATATTTTTCTAACCTGTTGGAATAAACGAAATCAAGCCAATTATCGTCAGGATGGTCAAAAATTAAAGTATCAAATTCCTGTAATAATTTATCATAATTAACTTCATAATAGCTGATAGTTGGAAGTCCGTGACCTTCATTACGATTTACCACGTTTTTTGCAAAATTTTTTGCTTGTTCAAGATTCATGGTCGTATAAAACCCGCTGCCAAAATCCAGAGCACGAGTTGGTGTTATTAACCGGGGATTTTCAACTGCGACATTGCTGCCGTGATAAATAAACATTATTTAGTAAGTATATAGCCACTATTTTGTTCTGTCAAATAGGGAATATTTCGCTGTGGTTTTGTACGCGCTGTCGGAAGGATTTAGAGGGAGAAATAAAAAAAACCGCACAAAGGCACTAATGAAATAAAAAAGAGAAGATAAATTAAATCCATTTATCTTCTCTATGTAAGAAGCAAAAGCATCTGTATATAAAGTTTACAATGATGAGCCAATATCATAACCAATACGGTAAGCGGTATCGGTAGTTATGCATGAAGTAGCAAAAAAGCTCAAAGCAATAACTAAAATAATCCCAGTAACTAATAATGTTAATTTTCTACCTTTCTTATTCATATAAATCTCCTTAAAATTTTTAAGTTATTTCTTAAAAAACGTTCAATTATTCCTGCTCCAACCATTGAGCCTAGTCATACATACTTCTAACTTTGTTACAGCGTCATTATACCTTCTTCGTAAAGCGTCAGTCCAATCGCCTTCAAAATTCCGGTTTTTAATAGCTGCATCAGCACGTTCCACTTGCATTTGCAAATTTCTTGCTTCACGTTCTGTAGCATCATCAATCGTATTGTTACGAATAATCTGATTAACCAGTCTCTCATATGAAGCAACTGCTCGTTCTAAATCACTCATAGCGCTACTGAGCGTTTGAGCATACAGAGCACCCGATCCTGCAATAATTACAAAAAATATTGTAATTATTAATACTTTTTTCGCCATACACTTCTCCTTCTGTTTATAGTAAAACTTCAAAATATATCATCCCATACGGGACAATTACAAATCAGCGGAGCGTTTAAAAATTACCGGTCTAACTGCCTCAGAAGCGTTCGGCACTTTCGTTATCAATTTTCTTTCGCATTTACTTTGGGTAACCATTAAACCTTCAATAAATCCCAGAATAAAAAACTGATTAACCTCAGTAAGCTTTAAAAAGGCATATTGCAAATGCCTAAGTTTTAATTGCTCTATCATACCGCTCCAATACGACCATAATATAACATGTTTACGAGCGTTAGTCAATATCTTTATTTAAATATTATGAAAAATGAAGTTTTTTGCTTGATAGGCGAGCAAAATAATAATAATATAATGAAAATGGTTCCATTATGACAATAAACGAGAGAATCAGAGAAATTAGATGCGCATTAAAACTTTCTCAACGCGTATTTGCAAAGGCAGTTTATGTATCTAATGGTTATCTGGCGGATATTGAACTAGGTCATAACGAAGTTAAAGATCGCCTCATTCACCTCATTTCTAGCACGTTTTCCGTTAACAAACACTGGCTGCTTACAGGCGAGGGGCGCATGTTTAACAGCACTCCGGAAGAAAAACTGGAGCGCGTAACCGGGCTTTTTAACGAACTGTACCCCGAATTTCAAGATTTTGTACTGCGGCAGATAGATGAGCTTATCGAACTGCAGAATGTAAGGCATGAGAAACCTTGATTTCGTTATAATTTTCGCAGGATTTGTACTATACTTTTCGCAGGGGATATATTATACTTTTCGCAGGGGTTGAAAAAGGCTTTTATGGCGAAAGATTACAAACGCTGGCAGACAGATATTATCAAAGAAACATTAAAAATGAGGCGCGTTGTGGTAGTTTCCGGCGCAAGGCAAACAGGTAAAACTACCATTTCGCAGCAAGTCATTGCAGAAGCAGGTGATTACCGTTCCCTGGATGACACTTTTATGCTGGATTATGCGCTATCTGACCCAAAAGGGTTTGTCCATAACAACACAGGTACTATGGTTATTGATGAAATCCAGAAAGCTCCCAAAATAATACCGGAAATAAAACTGGTTGTAGATAAAAACAACCGCCCAGGACAGTTCCTGCTGACAGGTTCAGCTAACGTCCTTACCTTGCCAATAATCGGCGACAGCCTTGCAGGGCGCGCAAAATATGCGCGTCTAAGACCGCTGACTATAGGAGAAATATTGGGATATAAACCGTCTTTTTTGGAAAAAGCTTTTAACAGGGATTTCCCTGGAAAAATTACCGGATACGATAAAGAACATATTGTCGATATGGCTTTTCGCGGCGGCTATCCTGAAGCTGTCGCAATTAATGTGCATAAACATCGGAAAGACTGGCACAAGGATTACCTTAATACAATACTTACACGTGATTTAAAAGACATAGCAAACATTCGCCGTCAGGATGACTTACAAAGTCTGGTTGGCATTCTTGCGTCATGGTCTGCAAAATTTATGGAGCTAACGCAAATTACAGCGGCGCTTTCAATAAATAAAATCACTCTGGATAGTTATATTAATACATTGATTTCCATGTATATGTTCGAAAAAGTACCGCCGTGGTTAAAAACTGATTATGAGCGGGTTGGAAAAAGACCAAAATTTTACGCGACAGACACAGGTATAATGACATCAATTCTTGGCTGGGAACAAAAAGAAGTAATAATGAATAATGATCGCAGCGGTAAATTGATAGAAACATTTATATTCCAGGAACTGGCAGCGCAAATTGATACAGATAATAAATATAATTTATATCAATACCGCGACAGACAGGATAGAGAGATTGATTTTTTAATAGAACGCGAAGACGGCGTGTTGTTGGGCATAGAAGTAAAAGCAGGTCACAGCGTTTCTAAAGACGACTTTAGAGCTCAATATTGGTTTCAGGAAAATTTATTAAAAAATAAAAAAACCTATACGGGAATTATTTTATACTCAGGCGAAAGAACTGTTCCATTTGAAGAAAATATGCTGGCTGTTCCGACAGCAGCTTTATGGAGCTAATAAAAATCTTCTCGCCGCTGGTATTATTTGCTCGTCTTCAACCGGCCTTCTTTTTCAAAACGGCTTATGCCAAGTTCGATTAAACGCGTAATTAAATCGGTGTAACTGATGCCGCTTGCTTCCCACATTTTTGGGTACATGCTGATTCTTGTAAAACCCGGCATTGTGTTAATTTCGTTTACAATAATTTCTGGCTGCGAAGATGACGAGCCGCCGGTTTTTAGGAAAAAGTCTACGCGAGAGAGCCCTTCGCAGCAGAGAGTTTCAAATACTTTTATCGCGAGGTCTTGAACGCGCTTTGTTGTTTCTTTATCAATGTTTGCCGGGATTTGCAGAGACGCGCCTTTTTCGTCGATATATTTGGCGTCGTAGGAATAAAAATCATGAGATGGGGTTATTTCGCCGGGGACTGAGGCTGCGGGGTTTTCGTTGCCAAGAACTGCGCATTCAATTTCACGCCCGGAGATAAATTCTTCTATCACAATTTTTGAGTCGTACTGGAAAGCGTCTTTAAGCGCAACCGCAAATTCAACTTCGTTATGGACTTTGCTGATTCCGACAGAAGAGCCCATGTTCGCGGGTTTAATAAAAACGGGAGAACCAAGTTCGACTGCTATTTCGGAAAAAGACGGCGTCTTCTGGCTGCTTTTTAACGCTGTATATTTGCCGATTGGAATCCCGGCATCGCGCAGAAGCCGCTTCATCACGTCTTTGTCCATTCCAACGGCAGATCCCAGTACGCTTGGGCCAACAAAAGGAAGTTCTGCGAGTTTTAGAAATCCTTGAATAGTTCCGTCTTCGCCGAAGGGGCCGTGCAGAATCGGAAAAATAACGTCATATTGAAAAACATCATTCATCTGCCAGTGACCGGATTTATCAATCTTTATAAGAATAGGATCAAATTTTTCTTTGTCTATAGCGTCAAAAACATTTTTCGCGGACAGAAGGGAAATTTCATGTTCCGCGGATTTGCCGCCGAAAAGTATGCCGACTTTTTTCTTCATTATAACCGTTCCTTATGCATAAATAATTAATTATCGTCCCAGGAGCCTTCGCCAGGGACTCACTCCGAAACGTACCACAAAATAAAGCCAGCCAAACGCAAATCCCGCAAGGTGGGTAAGATGCGCTACATTGCCTCCGCCGCCTGTAATGACAAAAAACAGCGACAGCACTGTATAACCAAGCACCATTATCGGAGCGCGCAACGGAAGTATTCCCCAAATATAAATAATCGAATTAGGGAAAAGTATTGCATACGCAAGCTGCACGGCATAAAGCGCCCCGGAAGCGCCCATAAGAGCCACTATAAAATTACCGGTAAAATAATAAACAATAAAAGAAAATACTCCCGCAAGCGCTCCCGTAACAAGATAAAAAGTAAGAAATTCCTTACTGCCCATCTGTCTTTCAACATGCAGTCCAAATATAAAAAGACCAAGCATGTTAAAAAGAATATGACTTATGTTTCCGTGCATAAACATATAAGTTACGAATGTCCAATACCATTTTAATTCGATAACCGCGGCCGGTATCATGGACATGTGAATAATAAAATTCTGCTGATTTCTCGGACCCAGTAAATATGTTGCCGCGAAAACGATTACATTTATCCCAATAAGCCAGTAAACTACATTGAAATGAGAATATCTGAACGGACGCCTTAAGATGTTCATCATATAAGCATAAAGACTGCGTTAAAATTGGTCAATCTGTTATTGTATATCGGGAATGTAAGATTGATTTTCTCCGGCTTGCTGCCTCTTTTTATCTGCTGATACCGCCGAAATTATCACAAGTATATAAATAGCCGCGGCTAAAATAACAATAAACACGATTATCAAAATAATGATATTAACCGCTTTCATAATGCCGATTCTAAGACCGTTTAAAATTGATTTTACTGTCAGCATATTATCGCTGTCGGCAAATATATTCGCGGCTTTTCCGGCAGTATTTACAACTTTAAGCCTGATTTGAATCTGCTTTGTCACATATTCAGCTGCCATATCAAAAATAAATTTTGGAATGCCAAGATTCTGGGCTTCAGGCCAAAACGCGGTTTTTAACTCGGCGACAGCGGTATTAAGCTTTTCAATGTCATTGTTAACCGCGGCCATATCAATGCCATTCGCGACTATTTCAATATCAGAATGATTTTTATATACATATTCTTCCAGTTTGATTGAATATTTTTTAATGGCTGAGTTTGTATTAAACCCGACAAACACTGCGGAATAAATAATAACCGCTCCTATAATAAAAAGAGCCATTGATATAACTTCCTGACTTTTTCTATCTTCCTGGGGGTATTCATTTAGAACCTTATTCTTGAAAAAAATCCCAAGAAAAACAGCAAGAGCGACAACCAATACCAAGCCAATTAAATACATAATAACCTCTCAGATTTTTTGGCTGCGATTTATTCAGAATCGCCGGCCGGGACATTTTGATCATAGACGGCGCTCGGCCTGTTCTTTTCAACCTCTGCAGCGTATCTTATATATAGTACGTAACCTAATATTCCAAGCGCAACTACAATCAATATAACCAGTATAATGCCGTTGGCGGCCTTTACCGCGTTTTCTGACTGCTCTTTTAATGCAGAAGAAATTGCGATTCTGACAAATATCGCAGTGTAGAAAATAATGGCTCCGATAATAAAAACAACAAAAGTTATGCCTGTCTGAGCTTTCCTGTCATCTCCGTGATAAAATCCCAAATAAGTACTGCAGAATTTATGCGAACCATAAGCCGCTCCGCCGCAAACCAGCAGTAAAAAAACAAAATACAATATGCCGCTCATATATGACTCCTTAACTAATTACTTCATCCTCACGCATAATTTTATCTTTATACAGGGCTTCTTCATTAACAAAGACAGATGTCTCTACAGGTTTACAACAATCTCTTATATTGATCAACAGCGGTTTTTTCATTTTTAACAGATTTTTATACTCGTGTGATTTTCCCAATTCAGAAAGAACCGAACGAACAAGAAGCCGTCCACACGGCGCCTGCATAAATATTTCAAACGTATCAGGGCGAAATTCATTCTTATTCTTTCCGATTAGAATTTCCCTCTTTATCAGCTTATCCTGCCATGTCGAAAATAAATTTATCGCCTGGCCAAAAAAATAAAGAGCGGCTATCCCCTTGAGGATCCAAAACCATTTTGAAATTAATTGAAGCGGGATTGCCAAGGCTAAGGCTCCTGCAAAAACAAGCACAAAATTATAGATGTTCAGATACAGGAACCTTAGCATTAATAATAGTTATCCCTTTTTCGACATGGCAAGAATTGCATCGAAGAATGTTTTTGCAGCTTTTGCGGCTCCATCTTCGTTCAATCCTCTGACCATAAGCTCTCTGCCGCCTGAGTGACAGTTATAGAAAATGGTATAAGCCGGGCAGCAGCAGCCAATCATTGCTTTTCTTTCATAACCAACATCCAAAACATTCTGAGGCAATACGTTAAGAACTACGCGTTGAGTAACAAAGACGTAACAAACTTTATGTTCTCTTAATTCTATAATGCGTTTGTTAGTTACAACAACAAAAACAGAATTTTTGTTTCCAAAAATTCTATCGAGAAGCCTTAATAATGAACCTGCGGCTTGTGCAAAGGGGTTTGCGCTTCTTGCATAAAGTTCTGCTTCGAGTTCGACAACGATCTGTTCGCCGTCATCTAGTTTAACACCTGATTTTGACATAATTATCTCCTTTCATAGCCCCGCTGACAGCGGAACTTTTAAAATTTTTCAACCCATACGGGATGATTTTGTTAAAATAATAGCAAATTTTGATATTTTGTCTACCTACATAAATTGGTAGGTATGAATTTTGCTGAAGATCAGCGGTTTTTCGCCGCCAGGCTTCATTCCGGCGCAGGCAGTAAAAAGGGAGCCGCAATCTCCCGGTACTCATTGATCGTTTCCGCGTGAACCGCTCTATCCCGCAGAGCCGCTCCTCCCCTGACGCCTTTTGTGTAGGCGCAGAATTGCTTGCGCATTTCAAGGCAGGCTGTGCGCTCGCCAATGTCCGCGGCGAGCATTTCCAGATGACGCATGGCCGCTTCTATCCGCGCTGAATACGGCTCGGGTTCCCACGCGCCTGTTTCAAGAAGAGAGCGGGCGGCGGAGAAAATAAAAGGGTTACCCATCGCTCCTCTTGCAAACATAACAGCCGCGCAGCCGGTCTCTTTTAACATTTTCTGCGCGTCTTCGGGAGCGTAAAGATCGCCGGAACCTGTAACAGGAACAGAAAGGCGTGAGGTTAAATCCGCGATGAGTGTCCAGTCGCTTTTACCGCCGTAATTTTGAGATCGTGTACGCGGATGAAGGCTGACCATCGCTGCTCCGGCTTCGACGGCAATCCGCGCGCACTCTGCGTAATTTATAGAAGAGCTGTCCCAGCCAGAACGAATCTTTATCGTTACAGGAATGTTTCCCAAACTTTCGCGCGAGGCGCGGACTGCGGATTCCACTACTCTTCCAAGGTTAGCGGGATTTTTCATTAACGCCGAACCTGCGCCGTTTTTTACAACCTTGGGAACAGGACAGCCTGCGTTAATATCCAGCGCGTCAGGTTTAAGCGGCGCAAGAAGGCTGGCCGCTTTATAGATTGATTCACTCTCTCCGCCGAAAAGCTGAATCGCGTAAAGTTTTTCATTTTCACCGCGTTTAACCAGATTGTTTGAAGGCAGTTTAGCGCAGTTACGATACAGCGCTTCCGCGGAGACCAATTCGGTAAAAGCAAAGTCTGCGCCAAGCTCTGAGCAAATCGAACGAAACGCGCGATCGGTATAACCCGCTACAGGCGCTAAAAAAAGATTCCCGGGAATTTCGAGATTGGCAATTTTAACTGATCTATAAAGAGCCATTAATCATTAGGCAGATTAAAGAACTTGCACGAGTTTTCCCAAAGCTGCGCGGCGAGCGCTTCTTCATCCATATCGATCATATCCGCCATATAACGAGCGGTTATGGGGAGATACTTGGGCATGTTTCTTTTTCCGCGGTAATCGGCCGGAACCATGAAGGGAGCTTCCGATTCGATCAATATGCGATCAACAGGTAAAACAGAAATTGCCTCATGAAGGTTCTTTGCGTTTTTATAAGTCAGGTTTCCGGCGAACGAGAAGTACAAATTTAAATCGAGCGCTTTTTCCGCGTATTCGCCGTTTTCTGAATAGCAGTGAAACACTCCTCCGCGGGGAGGCAGGCGATCGCGCAGAATATCCAAAACGTCGTGCCCGGCGTCGCGGTTGTGAATGATAACCGGCAGATTGAGCTTGGACGCCAAATCAAGCTGGGTAATAAAAAGTTCAATCTGGGATTTCTTGTCCCCGAATTTACGGTAATAGTCCAGACCTATCTCGCCGATGGCCACTACTCTTGGATATTGAACGTTCTGTTCAATATGCGAAAGCCAGTCCTTTCCGGGGTTCTGTACCTCGGAGGGGCTTACTCCAACGGCATGGTAAACATTAACCGCAGACTTAAGATTCTCATACACCTGCCCGAAGTCATGAAGACTGTTGCAAATTGAGACAATCCGGTTTACAGAAGCCTGCCGGGCTTCCTGAATAACAATGAGCTGCTCAATTGGGTCATCAACTATAAGCCCCAAATGGGCGTGAGTATCAAAATACTGCATAGCTTTATCCAAAAGAAATGAATTAGACGTTCACCAAACTGGTACTCAATATACTAGCATGATAGGGAATATAAGTCAATAAAAATTTACACAAGCTAGAAGCCGCCGGGCGCCAAATGTTCCCATTTTGAGGGTTCCAGGACGTCTTTGTCGATTCTGACAAAAATCTCGGGAGTATAACCGCTGGCGGCGCGCAGGGCATTATTGGCGTTCAGATAGCCAAGATTAACGCTTGCAGACCCTGGACTGCTTGTGGGACGCATTCTTTCCATAGAAGAGGGATCGCGGGTTATTGAATCCCACGCGCGGGAAGATTCGTTATACAGGAATAAGGCCCTTGAGCGGTATTCCCTGCTGCCTGTCTGCTCCGCGAGGGCTTCGCTGGCGACGCCGGCGTTGTTTCTTGTCATCATCAGGCGTTCGCCGAGGTCCAAGAACTGCGGATTATCGTTGGGAAGCAGCACAGGCAGCCTGCTGCGCTGGTCTTCAAGTATGCCAAGGAGACGGTCGTAATAGCCCGAAGCGGCGAAATAATTGCCCCGCTGATAATTAATATTGCCTAGAGCGAAGAGAAGCCGCCTGTTAAATGGAAGCTGAGAGGAGGCATTTTCCAGATATTTAAGCGAATCCGCCCATTCCGAAAGCTGGTAATAGGCCGCTCCCATGCGGTAAAGCATCTCGGGCGGCGCATAGCCGTATTGCTCCGCTTTCAGGTAAAAATCATCCAGCGCGGAGCGCATATTGCCCGATTTTACGAAATATTCAAGATCGCCCATGACCGCGTACAACTGCCCAAGCTGCGGCGTAGCCGGCATCAAATTCCTGTTATAGTAATCCTCAAACAGCTCGATGCCTCTTGCCGCCTGCTCTTCCGCCGGGAAAAATTCCTTGTTGTTGATAAGCATGTTCGCATAACGGTAGTGAGCGTCAACGCGGTAGATGCGCCGTCTTACGGTTTCCTGTCTTGCCAGATCAAAAGCGCGGATTGCGTTTTCCAGCGTCAGCCTCTCATCATAGGTATTGTTTAAATTATGATGATAACGCGAAAGATGATAATGCGGTTCCGGGAGATTGGGGTCCGCGTCGATTGCCTTTAGAAGCATCTCCCTTACGCTTTCTATACTTTCAACGTAGGGATTGGGGACACCTTCCGGTTTTTCAAGCTGTTTATCCAAAAGATAGCCGGCAAGCTCTGCGAGAGAATCAGGAGAGAGAACGCGCTTCTCGTCGCTTTCAAACCATTTTCTTAAGTAAAGAACATTTTTCAAATCGTCTGTACGAATAAAGTACTTCATCATCCGCTCGACGATAGGCATCTGCCAGCCGCACAGTTCTAAAAGCCTCGCGTAGCAGAAACGCGCGTCTTCGTATCTTGCGTAATGTCTTGACGGATCTGAATCCGCCCAAAGAAGGAAATTGTCTCCGGCTGCAAGAAGCCCTTCGATATCATCAGGAGCGTAATCAAGAAGAAGCCGCTGAAGAAGATTGTTTGCCTTTTCGTAGTTCATTAAATAATTCGTATTTAAATCGGCGTAATCCAAAACGCCTTTTTTATCGCGCGGATAGTATCTTAAAAGAGATTCATATTTTTCTTCGGCAAGCGTATAACGGCGGTTATCCCTGAAAGACTCAGCGTACAAATAAAACCATTTTTTCTTTTTATGAATGTTGAACGCCTGATTAAACAGCTCGTTTGCGCGTCCGTATTCTCCTTCGGGAATTCGTTCATAGCCGCGTTTATACAGCGATTCAGCTTTGAGCGGCGTATAGATAAATCTATACCCAAGATAAATAACAGAAGCCGCCAGCACGGCAATAAACGCGAACAATCTTAAAACAGGAAGGAAGTTGTGAACAAAAATATACGCAAAGCTCGACTGCTCGGCTTCAAACGCCGCGCCGGTGCCTTTCTCGAAACTCTTTGGTATGATAACGGGCTTGCCGGTAATTGATTCTACATGGGCAGCAGTTTCTTTAACATGAGCGCCGTTAACAAGAAGGCGGATTAATTTTGATAATTGCGCAGGCAGGATTACCTGTTCCGCGATTAACTCTTCGCAGATTATTCTTAAATTTAAAGGATACGCGGCAAGAGTGCGCAGCAGGTTATTAACGTCTTCCTGGGATAACGCAATCTCGTCAACATTTTCGTCTGCGGCGGCTTCTTCTTCTTGAACTTTTTGTTTCTTGCGCTTAAAGAAGCCTTTCTTGGCCGGCTCTTTAACCATCGAAGGAACTTTAGATTTCTCAAGAATATCATCAAGCCCCATTAAGGCAAAATCATCGCCGCCTAAAGAATCGCCGCCGAAACTTCCGCTGTCAAAATCGGCAGCGCCTGCGCCTGTATCATGAGATTCATTTTCAAGTTCGATTGAAGATGACGCAAAATCATTTCCAAAATCGCCGAGGTCTAAAGGAGCTCCGCCATCGGATGAAGGCGAACCCAGATCCATATCGGCGCTTGCGTCAAAACCTGCGCCTGTATCAAAATCGGGCAAGGCGGAGCCGTCAAAATCCGCGCTTGCGTCAGATGGAGAAGTGTCAAATCCTGCGTCTGCGTCAAAATCGGGTAAAGCGGAACTGTCAAAATCCGCGGTATCTGTCCCTGTATCAAACGCGGAATCGTCAGGAAGAACGCCGTCCATTGAAAAATCACCACTGTCCTCTGCATCTGAAGAAGGCACAAAGTCCGGAGATTCTCCGCCAAGATCAATGCCGTCAAAATCGGCGGTTTCTTCTTCCTCCGCCTGAGGTTCGGTTCCGGTTTCAAAAAAGCCAGCGTCAAAATCATCGCTTAAATCCGTTGAATCGGATGCGTCAGACGGTTCGCCGGAATCGAACGATACCTCCGGTCCGGGATGAGGACTTTCCCCGCCCATATCAATGCCGTCAAAATCCTCTTCTTCGTCAACTGCGCCTTCCGGAGGAGTATCGCCTCCGAAATCTTCCGCGCTTAAATCATCTGTACCGAAATCGGCGGGAACCGATTCCATTTCATCTGACAAACCGGATAATAAATCATCAGGCGCGCCGAAGTCAGCGGCGTCGAAATCTTCCGTGTCTGCATCTTCTGTTTTAATATCATCTGTGCCGAAATCAGCGGGAGCCGATTCCATTTCATCTGACAAACCGGATAATAAATCATCAGGCGTACCAAAATCGTCAGCGCCGAAATCAGCGGGAGCCGCTTCAACATCAGCTGACGGCTCCTGAGAGCTCGAAGCCAAATCGTTAAGAAAATTGTCCAACGCGGCAACGCCGTCAACAGGAGCTTCATGATCATCCAAAGGCGGAGGAGCGATATCATCTGGCATGCTGAAAGCGCCGAAATCAAAGCCGTCACCGCCGCCGGGTACATCAGCGATTGGCTCGTCTGCGGCGATGCTATCAGCTGCTTTTTCCCTGCCGCTTGGAACTGGAGCGTTTCTGTCAAAATTAAAAGGAGGAGCTTCGTTCTTTGGAAGATCAAGATCGTCATACTGCAGATGAAGAGACTCGATGTCCGCTTTCTCATTTGCGATATCGCTGAAGGAGGATTTAAACTGGCCAAGATCACTAAGTGACGGCATAAAACTCCGCTTTATATTTTTACTGCACGGCTATTCAACCGCGCCAGGTTAAGGCAATCATATTAAGATAATTATATATCGACCGATAATTGTAAAGAATGTATGAAAACGATTAGAATATTGGCATTTTTTACAATTATAGCCTCTTTTTTCCCGGCTGCCGCAAGCGCGGAAAATTGGGAGACATACGATGTAATTGAGCATTTATTAACCCTTTCTAAACCGGCGTCTCCCATTGTTCACGGCGATTATGTGGTTTTTACGGCGGATTCCAGCCTGCGAAGGGTGGGCGTAGCCTTTGCTCACGAAAATTTTGCCAATATTTACTGGTTCAGACTGCTTATGAGGTCTTTAGACCCGCTAACCGCGCCCATAAGGCCGGGACAAGAAGCTCCTGATTCCTACGGAGACTCAGGAATCAAATTTCATGTGTACGAGGTTCCTGAAAATCTTAAGGAATTGGAATACAGATTTGTAATTAATGGTTTATGGACGGTTGACCCGAATAACAACCAAATGCGCAGAGACCCGGTGTCAGGCCTGACAATGTCCGTTGTGCATATGAGGGAAAGACATATAAAACCCAACCCGTTAAACGGATTGCCCGAAGGACTGATATTCACATACAATGGGCCGCCCGGAGAAATTATTACGATAGGCGGCACTTTTAACAGCTGGGATCCTTTTATGTATGAATTAAAAGAGGGGCCGGCAGGCGTTTATAAAATCTTGCTCCCGCTTCCAAGCGGCACATATCAATATGTATTTTTCTTCCGGGGACAGCGCTATGTCGATCCTGAAAATCCGCGCAGAATTTACGCCAGAGACGGAAGCGCCGCAAGCGAAATTGTAGTTCCTTAGTTATTCCCAAAGACGTAATTCCGCTCTGAAAGCGGCTTGACCCTGCGAAGCGCCATCTTTTTTCCTGCCTTCAAACGCAAACGCGTATTCAGCGCTGGCGTTAACAGGACCCTTATCATCATAAATGGGAGCGGAAAAAAGTTCGATTGTTTCGCCTGCCATTACTTCGCTTAAATAATTTATATCAAGGCGCATTTTTTCCGCTTTTCCCAGCACCTGCGGATCGATAGCATCTTCTATCCATTGAATATAACGCACATTATTAACATGACCGTTAAAATCAAGATCGGAATAGAGAGCTTTTCTCTCTGAAGTTTTTTGCAAATTTTCGCGTACCGTAAGACCCGAGGCAACTTCGCCTTCTTCCGGAGAGAGAGCTTCCAGCCCTTCATTCTGCGGAAGACTGTCCATTACAGCCTGCGGCCTTAAAGGACGGCGTTTTCCAATGTCGACAATCAGCCACGCGCTTCTTGCGGAAACCAGAGTGTCATTTTCCTTGCTTTTTATTTCATAGTCGCGGATTGCGAAAAGTTTTTCCCACCCGCGCGGCCAGCTGCGTACAATGACGCTATCGCGGTACTCAGGGCGTTTTTTTACATGCACAGTTATCCTGGAAAGAATCCATACCTGGCCTGTATCCGCCATGGTTTCGCGCCCCACACCAAGATTTTCAGCGTGGCTTATCGCCGCTTCCTGAAAATAATCAAAAACGGAGCTTAAAGTCAGCCTGTCCGATATGTCGACTGCGCCGAATCTTACAGAATTAGTCTCCTGCCAGACATCAACAATACCTGAACCTTTGGGATTTGCCGGATCACAATTCATAACTTACCCTCTTTATCTGAAGTTTATGCAAAAATATTAATTTGTTCAATAATGCGCCGTTCTGGTAGATTTGTTAGCGTACACTTCAGATTAAATGGGAGCGGGGTTTCACGAGCTGTGGTGTCACGCTATATGTGGTGGTGTTATGTGCAATGGTACACCAGATGAATTCGGTGACTGGCACGCGGCGTTGCCTTGTTCAACAACGGATTGCGTGAAATTCCGCAACATCGCAGTTTCCACCGGCGTCACCGAGTTGAAGGCATCTCGCATCATGGCGAGCGACAAATCGCTTTCGGAGGCAGAGGATATCCAACCGTCATGTAAGCTGAATTTTCTGGCAGTGGAATCCCAAACCATACCCTCATAAATGTTGCCTGTACTTTCTATCATTATTGTAAAAACACCTCCGTTGGTGATTAAATTTTCGATAGATAACATACTTGGACTTGTGGTGCTGTTTGATATTGCTTCCAAACGTCCTTTCAAATATGACAGGTATGCGGGTGGCGTGGCATCCGGTAACGCCATGTATTTGACATTGAATTTTAATGCGCCATCTTTTAATTCGATGGTGTATGTTTTTTCAATCGGCGTTGGGATTATCTGGCCGGGTTGTTCCGGTTCTTGTTTATCATCGCATGCCGCGATTACAAACGGGGCGGCGATTAAGAATCCCAGTCCCAGTTTTTGGTTTAACGTCATTTTCTTTTTCATGTTTTTTCCTTTTAATTTTTTTTGGTGTCAGTCACCTCTTATTATGGGGGATTTTTTCCAACCTACAACTTGTAAGTTACGCCAAGACTTTGCTTGTGCGTTTATCAACAACTAATTTTTTCAAATTGGCCTGTGCAACAACCATGCGTGCCATCGCCGCCGAATCCACCGCCCCCTTCGCCATCCGAATAGTATCGCGTGAGAAATTCATCTGCGCCACCACCGTCGGCTGTTCGCCCTCAGCTATTGACTGGAACCTACTCGTCATTGCCACAGAACTGCGATTGACCCGGAATCCTACAATCAATTTTCCGTCATCATTTTTGTAAAAATGCATTGGTGCTCCTTCGGTGGCCGGATAAATATGAATCTCATGGACTTTGCCCGCGAAATCATCCTTTTCTACCAACGCAACATACCCATCCTTCGCATTCTGAACCGCCGTTGCGATTGGTGTGCCGCCTGCGAAATCTTCGACTGCGCCAACGCGATAGATTTTTATACCGCTGTCTGCAAACAATTCGCCATATGATTGCAATGTGCATCCGCACAGATTTTCATCCGCGCCGCATTTCGGTTCGCCGATGCCCAAATGTTCGTCTTCCGGACACATGCACGGTTTCGGACGCGCGCCCAAGTTGACACAATCGCACCCATCGCCATCGCAACATGTTTCATCATCATAGTGTTCTTTCGGATCACACATGCACGGATCCGGTTTCTTTTCCGGCTCTTTTGTATCGCCATCACAACTGGCCGCAAACACAATCGGCGCCGCCGCCAAAGTAAAAATCTGAACACCCGCAACAATCTTCTTTCCTAAATCTTTTGCCATTGTTAAACTCCTTTAAGTTGCTAAAATTAATAGACCGATTAAATTGAGCATTGTGAAATGCAAGTATATTGATTAAAATGCGAATTTATCGTATTATTTTTGAATTAACGATCGTTCAATTTAATCGGTCGTATAATTAGAGCATTGCAAAGTATCATCCACTAAAGTTATCTGATGTAAATAGCGTCGACATGTATAGCGTGCTCCCGCAGATCAACCCGATAATTCCGAAGTGAACGTTCAAAAATCTACCAGAACGGTGCGAGCGCAAAGCCTGCGATAGCGTCTTTGGCTGCTTTTCACGCAGTCTTATTAACGCCTTTTTTTCGAATTTACTTGCCTTTGGTGATAATTATTTATATTTTTTATTATATCAATCTAATTTTTTTTAATATCGAGGGAAACATGAAAAAGTGTTATTTTTGCTTATTGGTTTTTGGTGTTTTAATTTTTTCGGCTTGTGCTTCAAAACCGCAAGCGAAACTACTGGATTTAAGTACAATAACGGAAGATATTCCGATTTATACTATCAGTGTTACTGTAAGAAAAGATATTGATACTGATGGTTTAGGGAAGGCTTTTTTTCAAAAAGTTTATATAGAGCAATTTGATAATATAATTAAGCTTTTGGCTTCTAAGGGGATTAGGGCTGATTCTCAAAATTTCAAAAATGAGTTTAACTCTGCTCCTGTGATCAATTTTGAGGAGATTAGGATTACTTCTTCTTTTATTCTACATCGTTATTATTGGACTTCGTCGGATAAATCGGATACACTTTTATCGTTATCTATGCCGCTTGTTGTTATGGATAATGGATATATGATTTTAGAATATAATGTCAGAAAAGATGATCCGTCTTATGAACCGGGGTATTTGTTTAGGGATACGTTGAATGTAGTGTTTACGGAATGACTGTTGGGATTAAATAATGAGGTTTACTAAATAAATCTATAGTTCCGGTTTCAAAACCTTATAAAATTTCGAGATTATCACCTAAAATAATTTTATTTATGGACATTCATACTCAAGACCTCACACAGAGGCGCAGAGGCTCGAAGGAATTTGTTCCCAATCCTTTGTGTTCTCCGTGCCTTTGTGTGAAATCTTTTGAATTTTTTTAGTTTTCGGTCTATTTTTCTTCGAAAACTCAAATTACTTCGTAATTTGTGACTCAAAAGAAAAAACAAAGTTTTTTTCTTTTGAGTCATGCAAAACGGCTAGTCCGCGCCATATATAGGCACAGAATTTTCACTCTCGAAAGTTCTGTTCGGGCTGTCTTTTGACGGCTTTGGAAAACCCTATATGGAGATTTATATGGACACAAATGTTAACAGAAAACACAAGGACAGCGTGTTTTCACTGCTTTTTGGCTCACCGGAAGTTCTTCGGGAACTGTACTCGGCTATCGAAGGAATTGATGTTCCCACTGATGCCATCGTGGACATCAATACACTCTCGGACGCTCTTTTTATGACCAAGATTAATGATTTATCATTCACTATCAATGACAAAATCGTGGTGCTAATTGAGCATCAATCTACGATTAGCCAGAACATCCCTCTAAGGCTACTAATGTACATCTCAAGAGTCTACGAGAAAATCATTGAGAGCAAGAATATCTATCACAGAAAACTGATCAAGATTCCAACACCGGAATTTATCGTTCTTTATAATGGCAAAGAGAATTGTCCCGATCATCAGGTACTAAAGCTTTCTACTGCTTTTAAAGATATCTCAAGTTTAAAGTTGTTGGAAAACGCAGAGTTACCTCTGGAACTGGTAGCTCACATTTATAACATTAAACCCGGACATAATTCTGAAATACTAGAAAAATGCATAACTCTTAATAATTACAGCATACTTATAAGCAAAATAAACGAATACAATGAGTACTTACCTCTTGCTGAAGCAGTAAAAAAGGCTGTATTATACTGTATAGAGCATAATATCCTGAAAGAGTTTTTGGAAGACAACAGTTCGGAGGTATTCAATATGTTGACAGATGACATAACCATAGAAGAGATAGCAGAGATTCGTTATGAAGATGGTCGTGAAGAGGGCATTGAGATAGGTATTGAAATAGGTCAAGGAAATAGAGACAAATATTTCTTAAACCTTCTCGATCAAGGTCTCTCTGTCGAAGAAATCAAACAGCGTCTGACGCAAAGCTAATTAATCTCTGTAATTAAACCGTTGTTTGACAGAGACAGCGGTTGTTATCAGCTTTTTGCAAAATAGCTAAATGTATGCTAAAATTCAAGGAGATGTATACTAGGGAAATACTGCCTCCAAGAATCTCGCCTGTGGAAGACGGGAATCCGGTCATTGGGACGTGGAATGAATCTTTTGAGAAGGTGGATTTGCAGGAAATTCGGCAGCCTTACAACTTTCCGCTGCCGCGCTGGCTTAGGGATTACAGGATAAAAGAATGGCAGTCTTTCAGCGTTTATAACGAGTCTTATCTGCTGGAAGCGCTTTTTTGCGATTTAAAAATATATCAAATGGCTCAGATTATTCTTTATGACAGAGAAAATCAACAAAAATTCATTTTTAGAGAGATAAAACCTGGCGCGGACTGGAAACTTCCGGGCAATCTGGTAAATTCGTCGATAGACAGCCATTCTTTGGGTTTTTTCTTCAGTATTCACAGCTGGCTTGATGCCGGAACCGTAAAGCTCGATATCAATATAGAAGCGGCCCGCAAAAGACCTTCACTGGTTGTTCACATTGCGTACAGCGTCAGTCATCAGGATATTACGCCGATGGCAGTGTCGTTGGGTTTTTCAAAGAGGCGCACGATGTACGCTTTCAAAGCGCTCTCGCCGGTTCATGGAGAGATGGTTTTTGACGGAAAAAATATCGATCTAAGACAGGAATCATGCTCCGGTTTTTTCTGCGATTACAAGGGATTTTTTCCCTACAAAACGCAGACAACTATATGCAAGGCATCGGGTTTTGACAGTGATAACAGGCGCTTTGGTTTTAATATTGCCGAAAATCAAACCAGAGAGAAAAATAAAAATAACGAGAATGCGTTATGGCTGAACGGGAAATTGACTCCGCTTCCGCCTGTGCTTATAACGATGCCGAACGGCCATGAGGATAAATGGGTTATTCAGGATGTCGAGGGAATGGTTGACTTGACTTTTACGCCGAAAATCATGAACAGAAACGGAACAAAATTGATTTTTACAAAGTCTGATTTTATTGCTCATTTAGGGTATTATAACGGAGAACTTTTAGACAGCGAAGGTGAAAAAATACAAATAAAAAATTTATTTGGGACGGGAGAAAAAATTTATTTACGGGTGTAATTATGGCAAAGAAAGATAAAGCGGTTTACGCTCCCGGCGAGCTTAGCCGCGTCCGGGAAAAATTAGGCGTAACGGACAACGCGGAAGCCAAGAAGATGATGCAGCTTCTAGGCGGCGAAGTGGGTTATGAACGAAGTCGCGAAGACGATCAGACAAAAAACAAGGCGGATAAAGGCGGCTCTGACAGCAAGAAAAAACGGCGCAGGATAGACCTTGCTCCTGATGACGAGCTGTCAGGCGGCGGCAAGTCCAAGGGAAAACGCTCAGGGCCGTACCCGGGCGACGATCCTTCCGTTCCCGCAAGGCTGAGTTACGGCGAAAGAATAAAAATAGATCAGTATGCAGGCCAGAATTCATTCGAAATAAAAACATCGCTTCAGGTTATTACGTCGATCTTTTCATTTTTCAGAGAGCCTGTTGATTTTGTAAATCCTCGTTTTGTCACGCTGCGCATGAACGAATATTTTAACAAGATTGAAAAACTTGTAAACGCCGCAAGAGGTCTTTTTCCAAAAAACAAACACAAGCGCAACAATCAATTAAAAAGAGCTTCTCCTTTTGTTTATAAAATTCTGGATGTTATACGCAACTGGGATATTGAAACTCTCGCGAAAGGCGTCGCCGAGTTACAGGCGCATCCGCGTTCAATAAAAGTCACAGATTTTGCGATGGTGTTGCGCATCATATACAAACCAATTTTTATTCTTGATGAATTAAATATAGAAAATATTAAATCCGCATTCAAACTTGTTTATAAAATTTTGTACATAGAAAGCCCCATGGAAGCCAAAGAAAAATATCAGGATATAATACGCAACATTATCGCGTCTATTGTGGAAGTCAGGAAAAGCGTTCAGTTTGGGCTCTATCCGCTTCTCATGAAATTGATATCCGATCGTTTTATTCCGTTTGAGCGTTTCTTTATCGAAAGGCGCAGACGCTATATGGCTTTCCTGAATGCTTCAGAGACAGAACAGTTAAATGCCGCAGATTTAAGCCCGCAGCAAATAGAAAGCATTGATGTAGAATCCCTGCAGAAAGGTTCGGAAGAAGACGAAGAAGATGACGACGACTCCAGCGAAGCAACCTCGGATGAATACGGCGAAACAGAGGATGGAGAAGAAAAGAAAGAACCGGAAGAAGATCCAAACGATCCAAAAGTAATTGAGCGGAAAGCAAAAGAAGAAGCCGCAAAAGCCGAAAACAAAGCGTTTGAACAGGGACGAACCGCTCTTGAAACTGTTTTCCCGAAAGCCGGCTGGAACAAACTTGATGAGTTTCCTGATCTTTATCCCTATTTCGCAGATCTGTACAACATGAGGCATGGTTATGAATTAATCGCTCCGACAGATCCGCTCCAGCAGATTGCGGTATTGCTTCATTTGTTAGACGATCTTTTTATCGGCATCCGTTATGTGAACTTCAGCACGATTACAGGAGCTGACGGAAGCACCGTAAAATTAAATGACGAGCTGTATGATACTCTGAACAACTGGCGCAGTTATATAGAAGACAGTTTTATAAGGGACTATCTTCCGCGCCTGTCGGAATACTGCCGTATGCTGGAAAATTCAGAAGAATCAAGGTCAACGCCTTATGCAAGAAAAAATTTAAACGAACTTCACTGGATCAAGCGTTTATATTTCCTGCCGTATTATAAATTTGAATCCATAGGGCCTCCTCCTTTTCAGAAAAAAGATATTGTTCCCGTTTACAGCGAAATAAGAAAGCTGCGCAAATATTTAACATCCGTCGCGATCGGCATTGAGCAGGGAATGCGCGCGGGAGGCGCCGCGGCTAAGGCGCAGTGCAAAGGAATAAACAATCCATGGGAAGCGTATAATTTTCAAGTTCCGAATCCGATATCAAAACGCCTTGATTCAATGCTTCCGCCAGAAAAAAAGATTAACGCGACAATTATTTTCTTTACATTATCAGCTGTTACTGTGCTTGATTTTATTGTAAACAACGAAAACAGCTGGGCGTACGGAAACCGCCCCGGGCCGCTTTTCAGAAGTGTTAAAAATGAAGGGATAACTCCGATATTCGGCGTGGATGAAAAGCTTGACGCGGATAAAATTTTCAAGGATTCATTAAAGAAAGAATCCAAATAGCGGTTAATCGCGCGGTTAATAAATAACGGCTGGTTATTTTTTGCCCTGCGCTTTTTTATCCCAGGCGGCGCTTATCTTGGCTTTTTCTTCTTTGGATATTTTGGCTGTTTTAACCTTAGCGGTGCCAGCGCTGACAACAGCCTTCTTTAGATTCGGAGCCGGAAGTCTGTCGCAGAGTTCCTGCAGTTTAAGAGCTACCATATTATACTGCCCTGACATGACAATATTATTCGCATGCTGGAGCGCGAGCCCTTTATAATCCCTAATCAGTTTTCCGAACTCACCTCTGTCTTTAACATTTCTGTGTTTGTTAACTTCAGCTTCTACATTTACCATTTTTTCCCCTCTTTAATAAATGTTACAACCTATGTAAAAATTATACCATTATTAATGGAAATGTCAATATAATGAGTAAACGACCTGAAATTTATTGATATTACCAAAAAAATAAGTTACAATTACCATAGTTTTAATAGTTTTCCAGGGGAGGACTGAGTTTTAATGAAGAAAGCGGCTGTATTATTAATAGCGGTGATGATCCTTATAATATCTGTTCCTGCGTCCGGATCGGAGCGCGATGAATTTTTTTCAATGGAAGGAAGGAAATTATGGAGCATCGGTCTTAATATAGGCAGTTCTTTTGCCACTCCCCTTCTGCTTTTTAATTTAAATCTGACTCTCGCGCCTCTGCCGTTTTCTTTCTTTGAATTCGGCGTCGAGCTTGGCACCATAAACGGAATGGCCGGCGAGAATGTGGACATTCGCAACGTAGAATATTCATCCAATTATTTTTATGCCCGTGTTAACGCGTTTGTGCCTTACGGCAAGAGAGTTTACGATTCTTACGGCAAAGCGCGGGAGGGAGGAGGATGGCATATAGGGGTTGGATTGGGAATCATGAACGCTCAATATGCTTTTGTTCAGAGTGTCACGGAGCGCACAGTCGCAACGGTAACAACTCCGACATTTGACGGATCGACAGGTTTTTATATCGGCAGAGGTCATATTTTATTCAAGGCAGGATACGCCGTGCGCATAACGATGGACATGAAAAATTTAATCGGCGTGAATCATCGTATGTTACTTGGTATTTGTTACCGCGTTTATTAGGGTATAAAATGAAAAAAACTTTTTTAATTATTATTTCTATTTCCGCGGTTTTCATTCTCAATACCTGCGCGCTTGAGATTGCCAACGTGATTGGGCCTGACGGCGGATATGTTTTTTATGATAAAGGAAATTATAGTTATGGCTGGCGTTATATTCAATGTTCACCTTATGATTTCGGCGAATTAAAAGACAGCAGCGATAAAAGCATCGAAAGCGCGTTGAAGCTGTGCAATGAAAACAGCGCCGAATGGCACAAATTCGGCTGGGAGCTGCCAACCGAAGCGCATATGAGAAAAATGCTTGAATGTTTTTCTTACGGTTTAACAAAATTTTCACCGGGCTATTATTATTTGGCGGTGAATAATTTATACAGCAGCGCGCCGCGGTACTGGATATGCAAGACAGATAAAGAAAAAAACACCGGAAAATATTGCTCTGAATGCGGCACCGGACCCGATCCCAATCAGGATTGGTTTGATCAGAATGACGCTCCGCCAAATCCGGATTTTCTTACAGATCCAAATGATTGGGATTCGGTTATTCTTCACAAAAATTTTGATAATGATTTAAACGGAAAAGTGGAAATAGCAAAAAATGCTCCCGATATTATCAGAATACGTCCGATAAGAAGATTTTAATAATCAACTGAGGTATTGAAATGAAGAAAAGAGTATTGCTTATTTTAATGATTACCGCCTTTTTAATAACGCTCAGCGGCTGTCAGCATGTAGACGCGCTTGCTCAGGCGGCGGCAAACGGCGATATTATCGATCACGGCACAGCAAACCTTATCAGCTTATCCGCCAGAGCCTTCAGTTCCGCCGCGGAAAATGTGACTGAAGAGCAGGAATATTATATCGGCCGCGCGGTAGCTGCGAATATTCTGACTTCTTACAAACTCTGGGAAGAAGATCCTAAGCTCGTCGAATATTTAAATTATATTTGCGCCGCGATTGTTTTGAATTCTCCGCGGCCGGGACTTTACAACGGCTACCATGTTGCAATTTTGGACAGCAATGAAATTAACGCTTTTGCAACTTCCGGCGGGCATATTTTTTTAACGCGCGGACTTATAAATGTAACCAGAACGGAAGACTCGCTTGCCGGCGTAATCGCTCATGAGATTGCGCACATTCAGCTGCGGCACGGCATCCGGGCAATTAAAACAAGCCGCATCACGCAGGCGCTTTTAATGACCGCGACTGCCGGAATCGGAAACATAACAGGCATGGATACGGATGAATTACGAGATATATTAAATGAATCTGTCGGTGAAATTTTTCAAACAATGGTAAACAGCGGCTATTCAAAAGAACATGAATACGAGGCAGACATTGCGGCGATGTATTTATTGGCATCCGCTGGTTATCATCCGGACGCTCTTATTGATATGCTCATCGCGCTGCAAACCGTCCGCAGTGCCGGTTCAGGACTCAGTAAAACTCACCCGGCTCCAAGACAGCGCATCTATTTCGCGGAAAAAGCGCTCGGCAGATTCAATGTCGCAGATAACAGGTTAGAGAGACAGGATCGCTTTAACGAAGCGTTAAAATTAGGCGTAGCGCTTCAGCAGGCGGCGCCGCGGTAATTACATCGGCAGCATTTGCGTATCTACACCTAACGCTTTTGCCGCTTCTTCGGCCTTTTTAATGCCGGCAATAATGACAGGCCCGCTAGAATGTTTTAAGCTGAACGCGGCAAAAGCGGACGCTATGCTGGCGGACGAAACAGAAATTAATCTTTCCAGCTTATTTTTCCGGTAAGTGTCCTCGATGCCATACAGGAATCTGTAAAAATCGACAAGGCCGTCTTCTGCGGCAGTGCGCGGACGCGTCTCTTTCGCATAACATCCGATGATAGATTTCTCAAGATAATCTTCGTTGCTGCTGTGCTGCAGATAGCTCTGCGATTCATTCTTTAAAATAGCGGAAAAAACGTCCAGCGATCGCAGCGGATTCGGATCGCGGTAAGTGGCGAAAGACACGCAGTTCTCAAGGACATCGCTGTTTACAAAAGCTCCGTAAGCGCCGCCTTTCATGCGGATGTCTTCCCAGAGAGCGCCTGTGCTCAACTGATGCGTTAAAACATTTTCAGCGACTTGTTCTACAGTGTTAAAAGGCGCGGAGTTTAAAGTAAGCGCGGCGAAACCAATCTGCAAAGACTTGGAAGCAAAAACTTCGGGCTTTGACAAATTTTGAACCGATGATTGGCTGTCGAGCGCGAGCCTCGGCCGAGGCGGTCCGAATATTCCGAACCTCTGCGCTATTTCCCCGCAGGATATATGAAGAGCGGAACAGCCGCCTGTAATATTTACAATCAATCCCGCGGTTTTAATTTTTTCCTGAATGTATTTTATTTTTTTAATAATTTCGTCAGTATCCAGTTTCGCAAGATAGTGGACAAATTCAATCTGGGAAATGCCTGCCCATTTCTCTTCCACTCTTTTTGAACGCGAGTTATTTCTGCCTGCTCTTCCCGATGAATACATATGTCCCATCGGAGCAAGACTGGAATCAACCTCGCTTTTCATTTCCAGAACAAGATCGTTAATGCGTCTTCTGTCGGAAAAATCCGCTTCGTTTATCAAACGAAGAGCCAAATCCAGAGACTGCGCGATTTTTTCATCAAGGCATTTTAAACGAAAGAGTATCCAGTCGCGCCCCGTAAGATCAAGTTTACCGGACGCTGTTTCTAAAAACGCGGGCGTATCCTTTACCGCCGATCCCGTATGCAGCAGCGCGACCAAGCCCCCGACAGTGCGCGCTAGTAAACTCGACACTTCACCGTAATCCATTCCCGGAAGACCGACAGAAACAACCGTCCTTGCGTAAAATTGAAACCATGGATAATCTTCCTGCGGGAAAACATCCATGGGGAAAGATAGATCGATGTATGTTATGCCGTTTGTGTACAAATCGTGACAGAGCGCGGGCACTCCGCGAAGATCTTCGTGCCTGCGGTGAATATTATCAATCTTAGAAGATAAATCGCTTCGCGAAAGATGCGGTATCGACGCAAGCGCTTCGGGAGTGTCGGCTTCGCTTTGAATTTTCTCCAATGTTTCTGATTTTTCAATAATTTGCCTGCGATCGTCATCGCTTAAGTTTTTCTCTTTTTCAGCAAGTTTCTGAACAAGTTTTTCTTCCTGCAAAGGCAGAAAATCTTCTTTCGGCTCAAGTATAACAAGAGCGCGGTGCGGATTATTTAAAAAATATTTTTCTATAAGCGATTCAAAATATCTTTTATCAGAGGCAAGATTTTCCTTTATTTTATCCAGCGCATCCTGAATTAAAAGGCTCTCCCACGGTTTGCAGCCGTGCAGCCACGCCCGTAACGAACGGCGCATCCAGACAAGAGAGAAGGGGCCGCCTGAACGGCGTATTTCTTTCTGCGAAAACTCAAGCGCAAGGAGAGCGGCTTCAATCTCTTCCTGCGGAATTCCTTCACTAACAAGACGGCGCATTTCACCTGTGATAAGCTCTTCAACTTCTTTGCTTTTTTCTTCCGGAGCGCCTGCTACGCCTTTTAAACCTGCGACGAACAGGATTTCCCTGATTTCTCCTTCAAGTCCTGACACAGGAGTGATATCTTCTCCAAGACCGGATTCAATTAATTTTCTAGTTAAGGGAGAGCCGTCATGTCCTAAAAGAATTTCTGTAAGAGCAGCTAACGCGATATTTTCATTCACATCAATGACATCGGAACACAGCCATGAAAGAAAAATTGTAGATTTGCTCTCTCCTCCCACAGGACACGGAATATTGAACTTTTTATTTTCATTCCAGCGCCGTGTTTTTGCGATTGGTTCGCACGCCGCGCCGCCGGGGATTTTTGAAAAAAACTCGTCATTTAAAAACGCAAGCTGTTTTTCTGTCGGAATATTGCCTGCGAGAAAAACCTTGCAATTGGCGGGAGAATACCTGCTGCGATGAAATTCTTTTAAGCCTTCATGCGTCAGATTGGGGATATCCTGCGGGTCTCCGCCGGATTCAAAATCATAGGGAGTGCCGGGCATTATGGCTTTTACAGACCAGTGGCCAGCGTATGTATCCAGCGAAGAATACGCTCCTTTCATTTCATTATAAACAACGCCTGTGATGGCAAGTTTTCCGTCCTGGTACTCAAGCCTGTGGCCTTCCTGCATAAATGTCCACTCGGGAATCAAAGGGCGAAAAACAGCGTCGCCGTAAACTGACATCAAATTAAAATAATCGTGTTCGTTTGTAGAGCTTGCCGGATACACGGTTTTATCGGGAAATGTCATTGCGTTTAAAAAAGTTTGAAGGCTCCCCTGGGCAAGAACAATAAACGCGTCCTTTAGCGGATAACGCTCGGAACCGCATAAAACAGAATGTTCCAGAATGTGAGCGACGCCCGTATTATCCTGCGGAAAAGTCGCGAAAGCGAATGAAAAAAGATTCTCGATGTCGTCATTTAAAATATGAAAAACTTCGGCTCCGCTTTTTTCATGTTTTGCCCAAATCCCCTGAGCTTTTAATTCTTCAAGTTCTACTACATCCAGAATGACAAACCCGCTGTCAAGTTTTTGATCTTTATTTAAATTCGTTTTACTCATACAACCACATCCTCATCACTGTAAAATAAAATTTCTCCGTTCTCGCGGGCAAATCTGAACCACACAAGAAATTCTCTCGCGACAGAATCAAATTCGCGCTTTGTTACGGCGCCGAGAATTTCGGATTCTTCGCGTATTAACTGTCTGCGCCCCGCGGAAATGCAGGACATAATTTTTTCGTAAAATTCGTTTCCTTTGCCTTTAATCAAAATCGCGATATCGCGTTCTGTCATTGTTTTTAATTTATCCTGAATGGGGCGATCTGCGGCTTCGATCACATCGTCAAGCGTATAGAGTTTTTCTTTTAAATTTTGCCCGATTTCCGGATCTTCTTCCTCAAGCTGATTAATGAGCTTGTCGCCGAAAGCGTAATCGCTTTGTTTTAAAATGGCAGCCAAAGCTTTCATGCCGTCAATCTCGATGTCTTTGGATTCGCTGCCAATGTGCCTGGCCTTCTCTTTTAAAGCAGCTGATACCTGCTCAAGCACTTCAGGGGATACTTCACGCTGACGCGCGATGCGTAAAAGAATGTCGGCTTTTCTGCCCGGCGGAAGCTTGCTTAAAGCGCCGGCGGTAAGTTTCGGCGGCATTCTTGAAAGTATTAAAGCCGTTGTCTGCGCCGTTTCGTTTTTTAATAACATGACAAGCTGATCCGCGGAGAACTCTTCCAGAAAACCAAAAAGATTTTCTTTGGTTTTGGGAATCGCCTTGTTTAAAATTTCTTCGCCTTTTTCCGGTCCTTTTGCCGCATATAGTATGCGCCGCGCTGCTTCGATGCCGCCGCGCGAAGTGCCTGAATAAACGTAAGGATGTTTTCCGATTCCAAGATTGTTAAACAGCGAACGGAATTCATTAAGTATCTCGTCTCTTTCTTCGGGTTTAATAACTTTTATAAAAGCGATTTCTTTTGATATTTCTTCAACCTGCTCGGGATCAAGCTCTGCTAGAATTTCGGATGCCTGTTCGCTTCCGATTAAAATTAAAAACTTAGCGACGCGGCGGTATTTCGAATCTGGTTGAAATGCTTCAGTTTCTCTGATTATTGAAACAGGAGGTTTCTGATTAACGGCGGGCCGGGTCTCTTTATAAAAAACCGGCGGCTCAGGAATCGGATTCATTGTCTTTTTATACATATCGACGCCGTGCCGAAGTATATTCCCCATATCAGAATATTGTAATATAATTAAGCGCTAATTAATAGATGTGAATAGGATGAAAATGAACAGAAAAATTGCAGTATTAATATTAATTATTCTATTTGCAAATTTATATTCCTGCGGAAGCAGACAGTCTATACAGACAGATGAAGAAGAAAATACACCTCAGGTTGAGGCGGAACTTCCGGAACCGACAAGAGCGGAACTGGTAATGAGAGCCGTCTTTGACGCTTATAACGAACATTTGGAAAAGATTGAATTCCGCAGCGGCGATTGGGCGGTTTTATTGCGCGGCACATGGTTCTATTATGCCGGAGGAAGAATGCTTCCCGAAGAAGAGCTGGAAAATGAATCAAATTACAGATCGCTTCAATTTTACGGTTATCCCGCCGATTTACCTGAATGGGTAAAACCCGCAGATGAAGAAACAGAACGCTACAGGAACTGGACAACAATGAGAAGCCAAACTCAGATACGGCGCTCCAATTTTTTTCTTGACGCGCTCTGGCAGGCGGGAACGCGTACTCAAACTGAAAATAATATGGTAAGGATTACTTTTCTTGGAAAACGCGCAAAAATTCATAAAGACATTCAAGATATATTGGCGCGAATAGAAACCCGCATTCTGGCGATCGCGGTAACAGAGAGCGAAGTTCAAACATGGATAAACAGCATCAACACGCTGGAAGGCTACGGCTGGCGGAATATTGCCGACACGCAATCGCGCTCGTATCATTCATACGGCCTTGCGGTTGATCTTCTTCCGCGTTCGATGGGCAGCAAACAGACATATTGGCTTTGGACTTCACACTACAGGGAAGACTGGTGGAATGTTTCGTATAAAGAGAGATATCATCCGCCATTGTCTGTTATAAAAATTTTTGAATCTCACGGATTTGTCTGGGGCGGAAAGTGGCCGTTATTCGACACGATGCACTTTGAATATAGACCGGAAATTTTGATACTGAACGGCTTGTTAAATACGCAATAAACATCAAAATAAGGACAAATAGTACTTATACTTCTATGTAAATGCCTTCACCGAGAAGGGCCTTGAACTCTTTTTCGTCCAGGGTTTCTTTTTCAAGCAGCGCTTCAGAAACGCTGTCCAGAATGCCGCGTTTGTCTTTAAGTATCATTTGGGCTTTGGCGTATTCAGATTCGATAATGCGGGCAATTTCTTCATCAATATACTGCTGAGTGCTCTCGGCGTATTCGCGCTGGAAAGACGGTTCCTGCCTTTCCTGTCCGTTCATGTTCATGCCGCGCGATGTAAGCGCGACGTTTTTAAAACGGTCGCTCATTCCGTAATCGGTGATCATTTTGCGCGCGATATCTGTCGCTTTTGTCAGATCGCTTGCCGCGCCTGTGGAATATTCGCCCGAGATCATCTCTTCCGCGATTCGTCCGCCCAAAAGAATGTCAATCCTTCCCAGCAAATCGGATTTAGTCACCGTATACCTGTCTTCAAGAGGGAGCTGCAATGTGTAACCGAGAGCGTAACCGCGCGGTATAATCGAAATCTTTGTTACAGGATCGGCGTTAGGTGTATAAGCGGCAACTATCGCGTGTCCCGCTTCGTGATAAGCGGTGAGTTTTCTCTCTTTCTGTTTTAACACCCGCGTCTTCTTCTGCAGACCGGCGACTGTTTTTTCTATCGCTTCGTCAAAGTCGCACTGCGCTACCATTTTTCGCCCTGCCCTGACCGCTAAAAGCGCAGCTTCGTTTACAATGTTCGCCAGATCCGCCCCGGAAAAACCCGACGTTACGCGCGCGACAACTTCCAAATCAACGGCGGGATCAAGTTTTACAGGTTTTGAATGAATCTTTAAAATGGCTTCTCTTCCCTTAAGGTCGGGTCTGTCAACTAACACCTGGCGGTCAAATCTGCCGGGGCGGAGGAGCGCGGGATCCAGCACATCCGGCCTGTTTGTGGCGGCGAGAATAATAAGCCCGCTTGTGCCGTCGAAACCGTCCATTTCAACAAGAAGCTGATTGAGCGTTTGTTCGCGTTCATCATTTCCGCCGGCTATGTTATTTATTCTACTTTTGCCGATGGCGTCTAACTCGTCAATAAAAATAATACACGGCGCTTTATTTCTTGCCTGTTTGAATAAATCACGAACGCGCGCGGCTCCTACGCCGACAAACATTTCGACAAAGTCAGCTCCGCTCATGCGGAAAAAGGCGACGCCCGCTTCTCCCGCGACAGCGCGCGCAAGAAGCGTTTTACCCGTTCCCGGAGGACCGACAAGGAGGACGCCCTTTGGTATCTTGCCGCCGATCTCTTTATATTTTTCTGGGCTCTTTAAAAAATCGACAACTTCAACAAGTTCTTCCTTTGCTTCATCAACGCCTGCGACATCGTTAAAGCGCGTAGTAATATCGCCTTCCGCGACAATGACCGCGCGGTTCTGCCCAATGGAAAGAACATTGCCTCCCATATTTCCCAATCGTCTGAAAACAAAACGCCAGATAAAAATAAAAAAAGCAATCGGTAAAACCCAGCTGAAAATAAAACTTAATATTTTATTTCCTTCGCTTGACTGCGCGCCGTAAGCGATTTTCTTTTCATCAAGCAATTTTATAAATTCATCATCATTATAAACCGGCACAGTGCGGTACACAGTCTCCTGGCCCTGACTATATTCGCGTGACGATCGAATTGGAGATCTGGATTCCCTCTTATTTGGATTTGTATAACCGGTATAATAAGGGCCTGTCATGTCAACCCGTTTAATCACACCGGAAGAAACTAATTGTTTAAATTCCGAATAATCGATCGCGGGATTAACCCTGCTTAAAAACACATAATTAAAAAGACTTATTAAAACAAAAAGAATAACTATATATATAATTAAATACTTGCCGCCAAATCCTTTAAAATCAGGCATATTGCCTCCGCCGAACGGAAACATCGGGCCTTTATCTTTTTTATCGCCGGAATTCTCACTCATAAAATAATTATTGCATATATTGAATGAATTGAAAAGGTGTCAACCGCTGACTGACACCGGACAGTATTTATGTTATCATAATGCAATGAGTGATAAAGCGCCCCTTTATTTGATAGACGCATACGGTCTTATTTACCGTTCATATTTTGCTTTTTTAACGCGCCCGTTAAGGAATAATTCCGGTAAAAATGTTTCCGCTTTATTTGGATTTTCCCGCACTATAGTTTCTCTTTTAACTGACGGCGCTCCTGCGGCGGACAGCAGCGGCAAACTTTTAAATAAACTTCAAACTCCTCTTCGTCTCGCCGCGATTTTTGATTCAAAAACTCCCACTTTCCGTCATAAAATGTACAGCGAGTATAAGGCTAACAGGCAGAAAACGCCTGACGATCTGCACGAGCAGATTCCGTTAGTAGAAGAATTTTTAAACGCGCTTGGAATTCCATGTTTAAAAGCCGATGGTTTTGAAGCTGATGATATAATCGCTACTCTCGCAGAAAAATGCCGCAGCGAAAACAGGCAGTGTTATATACTTTCGTCAGATAAAGATTTATTGCAGCTTGTAAGCTCCGGAATTTTTGAACTGCGTCCGTCAAAAATAAACAAAAGCGAAACCGGCACAGCCACTAAAACTGCGAACACAGGTTCGAATCCGTCGTGGGAACTTATCGGAGCTGAAGAAGTGAAAGCGGAATGGGGAGTAGAACCTTGTAAAGTGCTGGATCTTCTTTCGCTCACAGGCGACAGCGCTGATAATGTTCCCGGCGTTAAAGGTATCGGCGAGAAAACCGCCGTCAAGCTAATGGCGCGTTACGGCTCTCTTGACGGCATATATAAAAACATCGCCGCTATTGAAGGATCGGCCGGGAAAAAAATCGCCGAAGGCAAAGAAAGCGCTTATTTTTCTCAATCGCTTATCCGCCTGAAAGATGATGTTGAATTGCCAATAAAAAATATTGATGATTTATCAATAGAAAACTTAAACCGTTCCGCGGGCGCGAACATTTTAATGCGGGAAGGAATTCGTCAAAGCGCGAAACAGCTGGAACCAAATTCTTTGCAGCGAACCGGAACCTCAGGCTCATTAAATAACCAACATGAACAGAAAAATGTTTCTGGTAACGAAGAATTTAATCAAAGCGATATTGTAAGTTTCGGCACGGCAAGCCAGGCATTGCTTGGGGACGGCGTTTATAAAACTATTTTAGATATTGAAGATCTCAAATTGATTCTTGAACAGGCGAAAAAACAAAAACTTTTAGCGCTTGATTTTGAGACTGATTCTCTTGACGCGTGGAATTCCCGTCCCATAGGCATATCGATGGCTGTAAAACCAAAAGAAGCTTTCTACGCGCCTGTTGCGGCGCACGGCGTGAGAGAAGACGGAACTGCTACGGATAATAACTTTCTTGAGCCGGAAAAAGTCCGCGCGCTTCTTTCCCCGCTTTTTGAAGACAGCGAAATGACAATTGTTGCGCATAACGCTAAGTTCGATTACAAGGTAAGCCGCGGCTGGAATTGCAGCCGATGGCAGTGCAAAATTTGGGATACAATGACGGCGGCGTGGCTTGCAGACCCTGAGCGCAACAACTATTCGCTGGATTCGCTCGCCTCGTACGCATTTGACTGCACTCCTATAAAATACATGGACATTGTTCCGAAAGGCGCCGCCTTCGATTCTGTCTCTCTTGAAACCGCAGCAAAATATTCGGGAGAAGACGCTGATTTTTGCTTAAGATTAAAGCACTATCTTGAGCCAATGCTTAAAAAGACAGAGTCAATCGGTCTTTTTGAAAACATTGAAATGCCGCTTCTGCCCATTCTAGCCGAAATGGAAGGCGAAGGAATTAAAATTAATCCAAAAGCATTGATTGAATACGGTAAAGAGCTGGCCGCTGAGCTTGATAAAATCCAGGCGGAAACATGGAAAACCGTAGGGCATGAGTTTAATCTTTCTTCCACAAAGCAGCTTCAGGAAGTTCTTTTTGTCGAACGCAAATTAAATCCCGGCAAGAAAACAAAAACAGGATACTCTACAGACGTCGCTGTTCTTGAAGAACTTGCGCGCGAAGACCCGGTTCCAGCTTTAATTCTGCGCCACCGCACCCTGTCAAAATTAAAATCAACGTATGTCGATACGTTAGCTGACATGGCTGACAGCGAAAGCCGCCTTCACACCAATTTTGTGCAGACAGGAACCGCAACAGGCCGTCTTTCGAGCAGAGAACCCAACCTTCAGAATATTCCCATTCGCGCCGAAGAAGGAAGGCGCATCAGGGAAGCGTTTATCGCGAAACCGGGTTATGTGCTAATATCGGCGGACTACAGCCAGATAGAGCTGGTTGTGCTGGCTCATCTTTCACAGGATGAAAACCTTATTTCAGCGTTTAAAGACGAAAAAGATGTGCACACCAGAACCGCCGCATTGATTTTCGGCATTAATGAAAGCGAAATAAAGAATGATCAAAGACGCATGGCAAAAATAATTAACTTCGGCGTGATTTACGGAATGAGCGCGTTCCGTCTTGCGAACGAACTTGATATCAGCAGAACCGAAGCGCAGAAATTTATAGACGCGTATTTTAAAACATACTCCGGCGTGCGTCAGTTTATAGAAGACACCATTAAAAAAACCGAACAATCAGGTTATGTTACGACAATTTCGGGGCGCAGACGTTATATTCCGACAATAAATTCACATAACAAAACAGAAAAATCCGCCGCGGAAAGAATCGCTGTTAACACTCCCATTCAAGGATCGGCCGCCGATATAGTAAAAACCGCAATGCTCAATCTGGATAAAAAGCTCGCATCGCAAAAGAGCAATGCCCGTTTACTATTACAGGTTCACGATGAATTAATACTTGAATGTCCCGTAGAAGACGCGGAAAAGACAGCGGTTCTTGTAAAAGCGGAAATGGAGCAGGCGGTAACTTTAAGTATTCCGCTTCGCGTAACTGTAGAGACCGGAAATTCCTGGGGTAATTTTCATTAAGCGCGGATTAAATCGAGAGAGGAAGTTTTATGAGCCATACAGCTATCGACAGGCTGATAACATTATTTTCAAAATTGCCGGGAATTGGAAAAAAAAGCGCAGGCCGGATCACATACCACATTCTTGATTCAAGTCCGGCTCTTGCGCAGACGCTGGCGAAGGAACTAACAGGTCTTCATCTGGCGATACGAAAATGCGGCGTTTGCGGCGGCTTTACAGAAACCGATCCTTGTTACATCTGTTCCGATCCGGCGCGGGATAAATCCGTAATCTGCGTAATTGAATCTGCGCAGGATATGCGCATAATTGAAGAAGGCCGCGAGTTCACAGGCGTTTATCATGTTCTCGGCGGATTAATCGCTCCGCTGGAAGGCATAAGTCCTGCAAACCTTTCTATTGATAAATTAATCAGCCGTTTACAGGAAGAAACGGTAAAAGAAATAATTCTCGCTCTGAATCCCACTGTCGAAGGCGACACAACCGCGCTTTATTTACAGAAAACGCTCAAAGATTATCCGGTAGAAATCTCACGCCTTGCGTCGGGAATGCCGGTCGGCGGAAATATCGAATATATTGACAAGCTGACATTGTCGCGAAGTTTCAGGGGAAGAGTAAAAATTTAGCTGATGAAGTTAAATCTTCTTTCAGGCAGTACCCGGGAAGCCTGCCATGTTTAAGCCGCCAGCCATTGCGCCGACCTGTCCGTTGATTTCTTCTTTTACTTTTGCCATGCCGTCCGTGAAAGCCGCCATTATTAAATCCTGAAGCATTTCTACATCGTCCAATGCCTGCGGCGTTATGCGCACAGCAAGCACTTCCATCTTTCCGTTGATATCGATTTCTACAAGGCCGGCGGCGGCGGCTCCTGTTGCTGTGATGGCGCCGAGTTTTTCCTGAAAGCCGCTCATCTGCTCCTGGATTTTTTGCGCGTTTTTTAATATATCAAATGGGTTTATATTCATACACACTCCGTAGTTTTATGGAACGACCGTTCCTGGTATAACTGATAATACATTTTCAACCTGAGGCGGATTAACGCCCGTTGTTTTAACAACGCCTGTTGTATTAACAACGCCCGCCGGTTTAACAGCGCTTTCATTATTTCGCACATTGTCCCACATGGGAGGATCATCATCGGCTTCAGCCGCGAAGCCACTTGATTTTGCCGCGACCATTTTTTGAAATTCGCTGACTAAAGAACGGCCTTCGTTAGCTGTTGAGGCATCTTCCGGCGCGTTCTGCGAACCAGTAGAGGTATTTTTCTCAGGTTCGTTATGTGTCGGTTTGTTTACAGACTGTCTTGAAACGCCGCTTGACGCGCCGCCTGAATTTCCAAGGACTCTGCGGGCGTCATCTATCGCTTCTTTTAATTCCGAAGGAGAAACCCATTTACTTAACCAGACAAGTTTAGAAACCGATGCTTCAAGTTCAAAACGCGGAGAAACCGAAGAGCGGATATTACGGTAACAATCAAGCAGAATATCCATCGCCTGTTCAAGGTGGACAGAGTCATACGTTTCCAGAACTTTCGCGGAAAATAAAGCCGGACGAAATCCTAAAAGTGATTCTCTTGTTATGCCGTTTTTAAGCAGTAAAAGACTGCGGTAATATCCAGTAAGATCGATGACAAACTGCTCGATTGCAACTCCGCTGTCGAGGATTTCTCCGGTAAGCGCGAAAGCGGACGACGCGTCATTAGCGGCGCATGCTTCTGAAAGCGCGTTGAGTTTTTCAATGCCGATAATGCCGAGTTTTTCGCGAATCAAACTGCTTTTAATACTGCCTTCTGAAAATGAGACAACCTGATCAAATAAAGTAAAGGCGTCTCTCATACTGCCTGTCGATTCTCTCGCTATCCAAAAAAGCGCTTCTTCCTCAGCATGAATATTATTTTCGGCGCAGATTTTTTTAAGTATCTCCTGAATTGTTTCGATAGATATCAATCTGAAATTAAACTGCTGGCAGCGGCTTTTAATTGTCGCGGGAACTTTATGCAGCTCTGTTGTCGCGAAAATAAAAACGATGTAAGGCGGCGGCTCTTCTATTGTTTTTAAAAGAGCGTTAAAGGCGCTCCCCGAAAGCATGTGAACTTCGTCTATGATGTATACCTTGTAACGTCCTGCCTGAGGAGGAAAAAGAACTTCGTCTTTAATTTGGCGCACATCATTTACAGAGTTATTGGACGCGCCGTCAATTTCAAGCACATCCATGCTAGCACCCTGGCTTATTGCGCGACAGTTATCGCAGGTTCCGCACGGCTCACTTTCGCCGTTATTCGAAGTGCAGTTAAGAGAGCGCGCAAGTATCCGCGCAGCGCTTGTTTTACCGCAGCCCCTTGGCCCGGAAAAAAGATAGGCATGCGCGATCTGCCCGTTCTTAAGAGAATTTTTTATGGTAGAGACAACAAATTCCTGCCCTGCCAATTCATCAAAAGTTTTGGGTCTGTATTTAGAAGCAGTAACTTCGAATCTCGCTGCCATGATTTTATTATATGTTAAAGAAGACCTCTCGCCAAGACGCTGAAATTGAATAAAAAAACACCCTGCGTCAGGAGGGCCGCGGCGCAGCAAGCCTCCGCTTACCGTTGCTTCCTTCCGGACCTGGCGGGGTTGGGCGGCGCCTGCTCGCACGGTTCCTGACACAGAGCAATTAATGGTATACACAATGAATGAAATGGTCAATAAGGGTTAATAATGCGCAAGGAATCAATATAATCTGTTAAAAATTAATTTATTTAAACAGTTTATTAACTGCCTTTCCGTAGGTTTCCATAATTTTTGCGCGGACCAATTCGCCTTTTCCGGAAAGTTCTTTTCCTGTTTCAAAGGGACGCGAATTAATAACAAACTTTATTATCCTCTCGAATGATTTAAATCCGTTTTTCAAACTTATGCGTTCAGAGATTTCGCTGCCAATCAGTTCGATAATTTCAGGCTGCTGAAGCAGCAGTTCATAATCGACAATGGGGATTGAGTTTTCTTCGGCATAATCCATAATTGCCTGCTGATTTGGAATGACAAGAGCCGCAAGATACTTTTGATCCTGCCCTGCTACCATACACTGCTGAATAAAAGAGCTTTCCCTCAATTTACACTCAATGGGAACTGGTTCAACATTTTCGCCGCCGCGTAAAACAATCGTGTCTTTCTCGCGGCCTGTTATGCGCAATTCATAATTATGGGTAAGCATTCCTATATCGCCTGTGTTAAACCAGCCGTCTTCGGTTAACACAGCCGCGGTAGCTTCGTCTTTTTGATAATACCCTTTCATCACTTGATCGCCCTTTACATGGATAATTCCATTGCGGCCGGGCGTCATCTGTTTGCCTTTCTTGTCGATAATTTTAACTTCTGTGTCAGGCAGCACCTGTCCGATTGTTCCGCGCCGTGAACGCTTGTACTGGCGCACCGAAACAAGAGGCGCGGTTTCCGTTAATCCGTAACCTTCCTGAAGACGTATGCCGATCGAATTGAAAAACATATCTACCTTAAAAGGAAGAGAACCGCCGCCTGAAATGCCTGCTTTAAAACGTCCGCCGAAAACGCGTTTTATTCTTCTAAAAATAATAAGGTACGAAAGTCCGTATAAAGGAAGAAGCAAAAGCCACGGAAAGAAACCAATAGCTGAATCCATCGCGCGGATACGTCCGTGAAAATTAGGAAGAAGCCCGAAAGTCATATCTTTAAAATATGTGAACATCATTGAAACAGAGACTGTAAGATCGAATAACTTTTTGGAAAGACCGCCTTTGGATTTAACAATTCTGTTAATGCCGTCCATGATTGCTTCCCAAACACGCGGAACGCTGACCATCCAGTTTGGGCGGATCGCTTTAAAATCTTCCATTAACACCTGTCCGATTGGTTTTGAATAGGCGATGGAAGTTGTGTAATAAAAGATGGCGTATTCCATAAGCCGTTCGTACACATGCCAGACAGGCAGCATGGAAAGCCAGATATCACCCGGCTTTAAGTCGAAAATCAAACTAAAGTGAGGAAGCTGGCATAAAAAATTTCTGTGCCTGAGCATTACACCCTTGGGCTCGCCGGTAGTGCCTGATGTAAAAATAATTGTCGCGATATCTTCACCGTCGCTTTTTTCCATCTCGGCTTCAACTTCTCCCGGCTGCATGTATTCACGCTTCTGCCCCATCGCGATCAGGTCGGTAAAATACAGCACATCCACCTCTGCGTTTTTGCAGGCAGCTTCGGTATCATTATTAACAGGATCAAAAGAAATAATTGTTTTAAGAGTTGGAATCGACGCTTTGCAGGAAATTATTTTTTCAACTTGCTTTTGATTTTCCGCAAAAACAACCGAACATTCTGTGAAACTCAATATATAAGTAAGTTCCTGAGTTGTAGCGTCGCATCCTCTTGGAACATCAATAGCGCCGATAAAAAGAATTCCAAAATCGGTTACCATCCACTCCTGGCGGTTATCGGCGATTAATCCAATTTTATCCCCTCGCTTTAATCCCAGTTCCAGAAGACCAAACGCCAAATCGCATGCTTTCTCATAAAATTGATGGTAAGTGCGGGAACAGTATTTCCCTTCTTTATCTTTATAGTATTGAATGATAACGTCCGGACTCTCCTTTGCCCGGCCTTTTAACATTAAAGGCAATGTTCTGTCCATGACATATCTCCATCGTGACACAATCTAACAATTCGTCATTATAAATATTTGACTGATTTAGTCAATAGGCAGATGATTAACCACTGGTTTTTTCCGGGAATAGTGCTATATTATCATTGTAGAAGGTTGTTCACCTACAGGAGGAAATCGTGAAAAAATTTGGTAAAATTTTAACACTTTTTATAATTATTTTCTTATTAGCCGTAAGTCCGGTATTTTCGCAGATTGATATTCCGTCATTGGAAGATTTAACAGATGTTGTAGATGGATTTTCGTCGTCAATTTCAAAAGCATTGCCGTTTAATTCCACAATGGGGCTTAACTGGTCTGACGCTTATATAGGAAAACTTATAGGCGTTCCTCCTCATTTTGGAATTGGGCTTTCGTTCGGCGCTACATCGATGAAAATTGGCTCAATCAGCGGCCTTGCGAACATGCTTGGCATTGAAATGCCGGCGAATTTGCCTCTGGGCTTCCCTCTTCCCGGATATACCGTTGAAGCCAGAATTGGAGGATTTATTCTTCCGTTTGATGTCGGCATAAAATTCGGTTACATGAACATGCATACAGCCAGCGTTCCTGTGGTTAACTCGCTTGGAATGGACGTGGCCATAAAATATCAACTTATGGGCGCGGACATCCGGTATGCGATAATAGACAGCAAGGTTATGCCGATTAAACTTTCTGTCGGCGCAGGCATAAACCGACTGGAAGGCGGCCTTTCCACGACTGTTAAAAATATGGGGAAAGAATTCTCATTTGACAATCCGGTAACGGAAAGTGAATCCACACTTAGTTTTTCTGATCCGGATTTGGGTCTTCTTTGGGAAACCACCTGCGTAGAGCTTAAAGTTCATGTTTCGTTCCCAATATTAATAGTCACGCCTTACGCTGGTCTGGGCGCAAGCTGGGCATGGTCAAAAGCAGGGTATAGGGTAAAAACAGATATCGAAGTAGACGGGAAGCCGATTACCGATGATGTATATGACGCTATAAAAGAATTGGGTGTTACAGGCATCAGTCAAAACGGCTTTGAATCCATGCAGGATGTTGAAAGTTTTAACTTAAGATTTTTTGCGGGAATTTCATTCAATCTGGCGATGATACGGATTGATATCACCGGTATGTATAATATTTTAGACACAGGATTCGGCGTTACCTTTGGATTGAGGTTCCAGCTTTAATAAAAAAACCGCACCTTTGGCGCGGTTTTTTTAAAAAATTTCCTTCCTTATTTATATAGCATCCCTCCTTATTTAAAAAAAACCCCCCGGGAAAAGGAGGTGAGGAAACCCGGGGGATTGCTGATAAAAGGTCAGCGGCAAGCAAAAGATGATTAATTTTTAGATGATTTACAGAAAAACAACAATTTCCGCTCTCATCTAAACCGTATTACCAGTTAATATTAACATAGTAACAATTAAACCCTAGGTCAAGGACTTTATTGCTCATTTTGACCATATATGACATACTTTAACTATGGATAATAAGAAACCGATGCATTCAAGCCGCGCTGTTTTCTCTTTAATGATCTTTATATGCAGTATTATAGCCGCAACAGTGTTAAAAGTCGCAGCTTCTATTATTCTGCCTTTTATTATTGCCGTGTTGCTGACCTTTGTGACGTTTCCTATAATATTACTGCTGGATAAACTCCGCATACCGCGCATTGTGTCAATTTTACTTATTGTAATTATCATAATCGCCGGCATGGGTCTCTTTGGAATGGTGCTTTTTACATCGGGAAAAATGATAGTTGAACAATATCCCCAATACGAGGGCCGTTTTAAGGAGATTTATGACTGGGTAGCGAACTTATTCGATCTGCCGAACGATGAAGCGCTGACTCTTTGGCAAAACCTCTGGGATCAGGAAGCAATACGCAACTTTGTCCGAAACTTTACATTCTCATTGTCGAATAACTTTTTTATATTCCTTTCAAGCGCTTTGTTGTCTGTTTTCTTCGTTGTATTCCTTTTACTGGAAGCCGGATTTTTCGGCGATAAATTAAAAATCGCCTTTGACGAGCGTCTGGATAGAATTGATCGCATGGGAAACGATATAATAACGCAGGTTTCAAAATATCTGGCGGCCAAATTTGTTATCTCTCTTGCAAACGGAATAATTTTCGCCGTCGCTTTTTATCTTGTCGGGCTTGAATTTGCGATTGTTTGGGGTGTTTTGCAGTTTATGCTCAACTTCATTCCCACTCTGGGAAGCATTTTTTCCGGGGCTGTCATTTCGTTGTTTGCGCTGATTCAATTCTGGCCCGACCCGACTCCGGTAATAATAGTAGTAATAATTGTTCTTGCTACCAATATGATTCTTGGGAATATTATTGATCCAAAAGTAATCGGCGATAATGTTGGAATTTCTCCTTTGATGGTTATGATATCGCTGGCAATCTGGGGTTATATTTGGGGTTTCGCGGGAATGGTTCTCGCGGTTCCAATGACAGTTATTATTAAAATAATCTGCGAAAACATTCCGGTGATGGAACCGATTTCAATATTGGTAAGCTCCAGAAAATCTGTTTTGAAAAAGAAATTGGAGATAGAAAAGAACGAAGCGCATTAATGATCACGCTTCGTTATTCCTGAGAGGTTATCAATATGACATATTTAACCGGCTTTCATGCCATTGAAGAACGAATAAAATCCGCCAAAGACAGAGGATTACTCTGCGGTCCATTGCTTGTCGCAAAAGCCGGTCCGCGCGCGAAAGAGATTGTTACGCTCGCTGTTAATAATAAAATCCGCCTTGAACGCACAGGCACTTTTGAGCTTGACGGCCTCGCGCCTGATAACCGCGGCATCGCTTTGCAGGTTGAAGACGACGGCGGAAGCGCAGAAGTCAGTCTTGAGAATTTCCTGATAGAACTGGAAAATTCAGATTCACGCGATTCTCTTGTCCTCATCCTTGATGAAATAACAGACCCTCATAATTACGGCGCAATTCTTCGCTGTTGCGATCAGTTCGCGGTTGATTTAGTGATCAGCAGAAACCGCAGAAACGCAAAACACGCCGCGGTTATTTCGCAGACATCGGCAGGCGCCATATCCTGGGTTCCTCAGGCAGAAACGCCGAATCTTGTACGCGCCGCGGAAGACCTTAAAGAAGCGGGCTTCTGGATTTACGGCGTCGACATGGAGGGCGAGGCAGTCTATACCAAAGATTTAAGCGGCAGAGTCGCGCTCGTTCTGGGCGGCGAAGGCTCGGGCATTTCACGCCTGTTACGCGAAAGATGCGACGGCTTTGTCGGCATCCCCTCTTCAGGGCGGATAGATTCGCTGAATGTGTCGGTAGCAGCCGGTGTGCTGCTGTACGAAGTGAGACGGCAGAGAAGTAAATAATGTAAATTAATCTCATCAGGACAATAAGATTTTAAATGCCGCCGGATTTATGAAGCGTAACAATACACACAATGCGCGGCGCAGGTATTGTAGGCGCCGATGTCCACGCTTTGGCAACACAGACAGTTGGGACGCTGGTTTTTATCGCGAGCCGCTTGAGCGCAGTTAAAAGGCGCGCCGCAAATTTTTTCGATTAAAGCAGCGTCTATACATGCTCCTGATTTGATACCTATCGAAGAAAAATCCTCTTTCTCGGCGCAGCTTTGAATTTCCATGTTGTTAGCGCGCGCAATTTCATTTAAACCTAATAAGACTCCGCGAAGATTGTCAGAATCCATATTCAACAATTTAAGCCTGCCTTTTTTTTCCAGTTCGCCAAGACGTTTGGCAGCTCTCTTGTATTCGTCATAAACGCTGATGATAACCCGCTGAACACTGCTGGCCAGTTCCTGCGCAAGCTCATTAAATTTTCGCCAATGAAATTCATCGTTTGTAATGTCTGTCAAAATAACAGGATCGTACCGCCAGATTACCCTCTCCTTCCCTATCTTCTGCGCCAGCTCTTTCATTGATTTTAACACCTCAGACACAACAGCTTGATTTGGTTCCAGCACATTGGGATACCCTGTTAATGAAACCATCACATAAAAAGGATAGCCTCTCTTCGTCAATTCATCAGCATTTGCAAGAATGCGATTTGGATCTCTTGTCCAAAAAACAAAAGCGTCAACATTTTCCTTAACCAGCGAAACGCGTTTTATCTGTTTGGAATTGTAAGGATTTGTAACATCAACAAAACCTTCGTTGAGTCTTTCGATAAACCAATCAAATTTGAATCTGGGAATATCGCACCGGCGAGAAACGCTTACAATCATGGTGTATTTTAACTGGTTGACATAAACCCGTCAATTTAATAGATTGATAAGACACGGGGCTGTAGCTCAGTTGGCTAGAGCGCTTGAATGGCATTCAAGAGGTCAGGGGTTCAATTCCCCTTAGCTCCAAAGTTAATTCTTTACTACATAAAGATTTAGTAAAAAATAGGTCTAAAAATTAG